>Ga0315899_10003043_pt1 | contig 18320 bp, 10 predicted proteins | sample LakEriMetagenome_2_FD_203518 | JGI IMG/M metagenome (GOLD analysis project Ga0315899, IMG submission 203518) | Freshwater fungal communities from buoy surface, Lake Erie, Ohio, United States - Buoy 4 MA112 | ecosystem: Environmental > Aquatic > Freshwater > Lake | place: USA: Lake Erie, Ohio... | reverse complement strand
ATACCTGCGCCATTCGGTCGCGGTAATGGCGGTTTATCAGTTCAATTGATGAATTTTAGGTCATTTGGGAAATTTCGTCACCCGTGCGGCAGATCTAGCTCAAGGGCAGCCTTAAAAAGCTCCCTAAAGCGGGCTTGATTCGATCTGCTGCAGGTGTCTAGACTCCCGGGTCGAATCCCGAGTGAAATTGGAAAGGAATCCTATGCCAACTGCAAAAGCATCTCAAGCGCGTCGTTTCTTCACCGCAAGCCTTTTGGCAAACTGTTTTTTGGTGCCGATTTTGGTGCTCAACCCCACCATCACACAGGCACAGGATCGCAATGGATCGCCCGCCGGCCAAGGTACCAAAACGAAGATTTCAGGCACCCAAACCTCGTCGCGGAACAACATCAAGGACACCGACGCCGCGAATGCTCCGAACTCAGAGAACGGGCCTGCGATCGTCGCGCTTGTGAACAGCCAAAAAATCACTCTGCAGGATCTTGCAAATCTTTGCGTGATGCGTCATGGCGAAGAAGTCCTTGACAACATGGTTAATCGGTACTTGATTCTCCAGGCTTGCCAGGAACGCAAAATCGAAATCACTCAAAAAGATGTCGACGACGAAATTGGGAGGATTGCATCAAAATTCAACCTTAGCGTTCAGATGTATCTCAAGCTCCTAGATAACGAACGAGACATTCGACCTGAATACTATGCCTCGGATGTCGTATGGCCGATGCTTGCACTGCGTGAATTGAGCAAGGAGATGCTCAAGGTTTCCCCACAAGACATCGATCGCACATTTCAGAGCGAATTTGGTCCAAAAGTACAAGTTCGCATGATCGCTTGCAAGGATGCGGCAAAACTACAGCAGATTCACCAGCAAGCGACCGCCAATCCAGATCTGTTCAAAACCTTGGCAAGAGATAACTCCGAGGATCCAGCCAGCGCCAGTGTCGAAGGACTTTTACCGCCGATTCGGATGTACACCGGTGAGGACCAACTCGAGAAAATCGCTTTCGCCCTGCAGCCAGGTCAGATTTCCGATATTTTTAAAGTCGGCGATCTTAGCGTAACCCTGCAATGCGTGCGTCACATGCCCCCAGCTAACCCACCAGCAGCCCAGTTAGCGGAAATCCAAGCCAGGATCAAAGCAGAGCTCGAAGAGCAGAAACTCCGTCAATCTGCCGAAACGATCTACACCGAACTCAGGAATCGCGCTCAAATCGTCACCGTCCTCGGTCAGCAGCAACTTCAGCAACAATATCCAGGCATTGCTGCCGTAATCAACGGACAAAGCGTCACGATGGAGATCCTCGAAAAGGAATGCGTCAAACGGTTTGGTAATAAAATCCTTGAAGGTGAAATTAATCGCAAGCTCGTCGAGGACGCTCTTGCCAAAAGTGGTCAAACGGTAACGCAACCCGAGGTTGACCAAGAGATCCGAAACACCGCTTTGTTTTACGGGTACATCAATGCCGATGGAACTCCCGATGTTCAGCGATGGATTGCCGACGTTTTAAGCGATAAAGGTAAGACTGTCGAAATGTATGTTCGCGATGCCGTCTGGCCCACCGTAGCCCTGAAGAAACTCTGCGCCGATCAAGTCCAAGTCACCGAGGAAGATATCCGCATGGCCTTCGAAGCGAACTACGGTCAGCGAGCAGAAATCCTTGCAATCGTTTTGAGCAATCAACGAACGGCCCAAGAGGTATGGGAGATGGCAAGAAGTCGCAACACCGAACAGTTCTTCGGCGAACTAGCCAATCAGTACTCCGTTGAGCCAAGCTCAAGAGCCAATTTCGGAAAAGTACCTCCACTGCGTAAATTCGGAGGACAAGCAAGCTTAGAAAAAGCTGCATTCGGTCTTAAACCTGGAGAAATGTCCGGCATCATCGAAGTCGGTGGACAGTACGTGATCCTCAGATCCCAAGGATTCACCGAACCTGTCGTCCAAGACGTAAATGCCGTCAAAGAGGACCTCGCTAATGAAGTTCGTGAGAAGAAACTCACCAAACAAATGGATGCCATGATGGCGAAACTCTCCTCGGAAGCCCAGGTCACCAATATCCTCAATCCGAAAAAGAGCCGAGTCGGAAACGCCGAAATGCAAGCTTCGCTCGACGAACTGAAAAAGACCGAAGTCAAACGATGACACGCCCAAACCGTGGCGAGCGTCGATGGGTACCCAGCCAACGCTACAGCCCCATCGATGCTTCTATCGCTGCAAAGCACGTACCGAGTTTCCCTCTCGTCGGGGAGATACAAGTCGCAGACGTTGAAACTTGGCGTCAATCGCTCAAAACACAAGGAAGGCGAGTCGGTTGGAACGCAATTCTTGCTCATGCCTACGGTCAAGTCTCGACTCAAATACCCCAACTGCGTGATGTCTATGTGTCGCGTCCTGTACCCTACTTCTATAGGCATCCTGAACCTATTGTTTCGCTAACAATACATCGCAAGGATGCGAATGGGGCTGAGCGATTGATCTGGGCCAGAATCACTTCTCCTCAAAATCATTCGCTCGATGAATTGCAGTCCAAAATCGATTGTTTTACCTCTAAGCCGATTGACGACGTCTTCAAGGACGGATTGCGACTAGAAAAACGCCTAGGACCGATCCGCCGTTTCAATTGGCACCTACTGATGCGTTGGTGCGGGCGAAAGCGAGCTAAGCATTTAGGAACCTTTAGCATATCTAGCCTCGGGCATTTAGGAGCATTGAACCTCCATCATCCCATCGTCACTGCGACTAGTCTTGCCATGGGGCCCATAAAACCAAGCGGCATCTGCGACCTGGCGTTGATCTGCGACCATCGAGTCATCGATGGTGTCTTGGCCTGCGATGCTCTACGAAGCCTGAAGGATACCCTTAGACACCTTGTTTGTAACAGTTAGCGGCAAAGCTGTATCGCTTTGAATCCCGTCTCTATTTGCAATCGCTAGATTCCGTATAGCCGTTTCATTCCGATTCTAGCAGTATGCCCAAGAGTCAAATTAATCGACGAATTCACCCTAATCAACAACCCGAATGCTAGCCTTTCGCAGATGGGCACCAAATGCAATTGGTATGGTAGCCTTTTCTTGAAATACCCGTAGAATTCCACGCCGGCCAACTCCTGAAACTAGTGGTATTACCGGATAACCATTTGTCAGTTTTTGCCCAAACGTAGCGAATCAGGTTCGACGCATGAAAAAAGGGATAAATTCACTGTTGCTCACCGCACTCTTATCGGTCGCTACCATGACCGGCTGCCAACGAGAGTCGCGTGAATATCTCCTGGCTCTAGAGTCCAAGGATCGGCTTATCGAGAGTTCCCACAAGGCAAGGCGTGATGCCATCGAGTCCCTTGGACATCGCAGCCTGGCCAGGGCCGATCGAGCCATGGCCGACGAATCCAAAATCGAGGAACAAACGATTTACCTCGAAGCAACGTTAGATAGGTATCGTCCACACAAACCCAACCAGCAGATGTTTGAACACGCAACTCGGGTGCTTGAAGATCTCAAAGCTCAGCACAAAGAGCTTACGAACCAATGGGTTCAGGTTTTCGGAAACGCAGAGTCCGAAAACGCGATTAAGTTGTCTGAGAAAATTCGAGATGTCGAATTCGCGATAGCCGAAGCTTCAGAAGTAGCGAAACGATCGAAGCCAACGCAGGGTACGACTTCAACAAGCGTACCGACTCAACCCGATTCGGTCGAAGGATGATGCCCGTTGCCCTTTACATACCTTCACATGCCATAGCGCATGTGAGACTTGTAATCGGCCAATGATAGCGGAGCATCTGCTCCTTGAACCTTCACCGGAGGGCTTGCGCCCAACCGCTTTCAAAAACCCCTCGGCACGCGGCTCTGCTAAACTCCGTTCGAGCACGAGCACCGTTTCACTGAGCACGAAGCAACCAGGCCCAAAACAAATCGCTAGAGCTACAAAAACACCTGAAGAACCAAATACACTATCTGTACCAACTTGTAGCCGAATCCAATGATGGCTTCATGACTCGTGCTTGGGCAATCGTGTCGTTCTCTTTAATGTTGGATGCAAAGTACCACGATTCGATCATCACTCCACCACTTGCCGATACCAACATCGACTGGGCGCTCTGGACGAAGCTGATCTGAGGATCCAGTGACTTGGCAGTCTGTAGCTTAACGGTTTGCACCTTGGCCGAATCTCCCAGAAGCCCGGAAAGATCACACGCTGCTAGCGATTGGAGGTTTTGGGATTCAATCAAAGCGGCGACCAAGCACAGATCCATGATGTTTCGGAGTTCACCAAATACGGGATCCTTGACGGCCAGTTCCCCGAGTTTATTCGTAAAGCTTTCTGCCCATTTCTTTGCAACCGGATCCGCTTTACCCGTGTTGTTACGCTTGCCGGAGTTGTCGAAGACCTCCGTTTCGGTCATCGTCTTGATGCGTTGCCCGGAGAACTTCCAAGCTAATCGATCTTTGCTATGCGATATCGCATCGTAATCACACGACATCCAGAATCGGGATTGCAGTGCAGTCGACGCATTGGCTCGATTCTTGACCATCTCCAAATAACTTGGTAATCCAGCAACGGGTGCTTTAGCCAGATTCATTCCATAGAGTTTCATTCGGTAGTCAGCAGCTAGGATAACCCTCGCCATATTGCTGTCGGCAGGAATCCCAGAGAGGCTTACTTGCTGAGGTCCAAAAGCCCTGGCCAACTCCGATGCAACTGCCGGATTGATATTCTGGGAGGTCAACCCCGCGAGAGCTTGATTGAATTGACGGTATCCTTGCTCGGTTGGATCGATGGAGACCGAAATCCCACCGTTTCGAGCTTGATTGACATAGCGGAAAGCTGTTGCCAAGTCATCGATGTTGATCACAGGGTTGCCAGATTTTTTACCGACTATCGAACCGTTTGAGCCGAGAACCCATGGTTCAGCGGGACCGGCAATCACGATGTCTTGGCTCTCGGGATAAACGAATACATAATCGATTCGGGTCAGGCCACCGAGGCAATAAACATCTTCGGGGATTTCCTTTCCTTGCTTTTGAGATTCCAAAGCGATCTGCTGGATACCCTTGAGCGAGACGAGTCGCAAATCGGTCGCCTTGGCAAGATCCCCCTGTGCACCGTGCATCGCACCTCTGAGTTTCTCGAGGTTAAGGGTCTGATCTTCGGCGGTCGCATTTCGTAGCACGCCGTTGGAATCGATCATGACTCCACCGACTCCTCGGTTGCCGAAAACGCCTCCGAACTGAGCCGTTGCGTTGTGGAACGAAACGGAGCATGCGGCCACTGCGACGGCAAAAGACCGTAGTAACAACGATTGAACGAGGCCAGACATTCTCAAACGCATGATCATACTCCGTTAAAACACCAAAAATTGTGCTACGATGGAAAGCGGGGGGAAACCCAAACCGCTCCCCTTTAGTTTATTTCAGCCTTTGCACGATGCAACCAAACAACCAATCTGCCTACCTGATTATTCGCCAAGGAAACCGCTGGACCGACGTTTTTCGTCTGGAAACCTGCCAAACCTTGGTAGTCGGCAGGGCTTCTTCTAACGAAATTCCAGTCTCCGATGAGCGTGCCAGCCGCCGTCACGCTGAAATATTTTTCAAGGACGGCAACTGGATACTTAGGGACCTGGGATCCCGTAACGGCACTCTTTTGGACGGATCCAAGATCGACGCTCCGAAGACGCTTTCCCCAGGAAATCAAATAACGGTTGCATCTTGCCGAATGACTTTTGTCCATTCGCTGACCGATTATGTTCCTCCGACAACCGATTCTGAGGGTCCTAGCGATTCTCCCGGGTCCAAGACCCAGTCGGATCTTCCACCTTCGATTACCCATCGGCAATCCAAGGCCTCCATGTTGGGATCGCAAGAAATCTCTCCTGAGCTCATTGGATCAACGCAAAAGTCCGCCTCAGAATCCGCCAAATCGGAATCTTCCGAACCAACTGTCCATGCCGCAGCCCTCGAAGTACTCCAATTGGCATTCGAGCTTGCCAAGTCCTCATCGATACCCCAAGCCTGTGAACTGGCTCTGACAAAACTCCTAGCCGTCACCGGTTGCCAGGCCGGTGGTGTGATCAAAATCGATGGATTTGTCAAAGAGTCCAAAAACGATCGGAGCAAGTCGCCCGACCCCCCTAAGTTTTCCCTTTCGGTTCTGGCAGCATCCGAGCTTGCTGGCAAAGCCTATCATCCAATCTCCGAGACAATCGTTCAGAATCTTTTGCGAGATCCTTCTGCCATCCTGGCTCGCAATGTGACTTCAGACCCAAGCCTCATTGGAGATCCCCAGCAAACTGGTAGCCACATCCTTTCGACTACATCCTTAATCGCTGCACCGATTCAAGTCGACGGAAACCTCTTTGGGGTCATCCACCTGTATTCACGCATTGGTCGCAAGGATCTGACGCCCAGCGATTTAGAGGTTGCATTGGCAATCGCCGAAGTTCTATCGGTCTCGATCGATAATTTATGGAAGCATCAATCGCTTGAAACCAAGCTCCAATCAACCTCCTCGCGGCTTGAACAACTCGAACAGCGCCTTGGACATGGAGATTGGATCGGTGATTCTCAATCCATGCATGTGCTTAGGGAGCAAGTTCGACGCGTAGCACCCACGCAAGCGACGGTTTTGATTCGAGGTGAAAGCGGAACCGGTAAGGAACTCGTAGCTCGCGCTATCCACGAAAACAGTCCACGCGCTTCGGGGCCTTTTGTCACCATCAATTGCGCTGCCCTTTCTCCTACCCTGCTTGAAAGCGAACTCTTCGGACACGAAAAAGGTGCTTTCACCGGTGCAACAGATCGCAAGATTGGAAAGTTTGAACTCGCCAATGGAGGTACCATGCTCCTAGACGAACTGGGAGAAATGAGCATGGAAATCCAAGCGAAATTTTTGAGGGTGCTCGAAGGTCATCCTTTTGAAAGACTCGGTAGCAACAAGCCGATCCGATCCAACGTGCGAATCGTTGCGGCTACCAATCGCGATCTGGAACAGGCGGTCAAGGAGGGGCTTTTCCGATCTGACCTTTATTTCCGCTTACGGGTTATTGAATTGAAAATCCCTCCACTGCGGGAACGTATCGAAGATGTGCTCCCTCTGGCGGAATTTTTCCTCAAGCAATTTCGGAGCAGTTCCGGTCACGGCCCAACGAGGTTTTCCGAAAGATCCCAATCGGCGATGATGGCTTATCATTGGCCAGGAAACGTCCGCGAACTTGAAAACTGTGTCGAACGTGCGCATGTTCTTGCGATAGGTGACGTTGCCCAGCCAGAAGACCTCGCGCTTTCTAACCTACAAATCCCTGGCATGACACCCACGGCTGCAACGAAAAGATCCGATGAGCATGACTATCGCGAGAGGACTCTCGATGAAGTGGAACTAGAGCACATCGCACAGACGCTTCGCTACACCCAAGGACAAAAAAATAGAGCAGCCAGCATCCTAGGGATCGAACGCTCGACGCTCGATCGGAAACTTAAACGACTTCAAGACGGTTCCTAACGCGCTGCTGCTTGTTCGATCGCCTGCTTGCGAGCAGCCTCGAACTCGTCTCCCTGCGTCCAAGATTGCATCTGCGGTGCATCGGCGGCTCTGAGTCCAACCTCGGTGAGCAATTGGATGTCCTCGATCGCTCCGCTAAGATCCCAACTCGGATCGTATTGATCGGATCGTTGGTGGTAGTGCTTGTCAGTCCAAGCTTGAAGTTGCTTCTTTCCCCAACCCTCTGCTTGGTTCCTGACGGCATGACCACTATGAAGATAAACCGCTGGCACCCCAACCTTGGCCAGCGAGAACTGGTCGGAACGATAATAAAACCCCTTGCTCGGTTCCAGATCGCCCACGACAACGCGCCCCTGTTTGGTCGCGGCGCTTTGCACCAAATTGTCTAGCGAACTTTTCCCCAGCCCGATGACTTGAACGTCCCTGGTCGGTCCGAGAAAATTGATGCCGTCGATGTTGATCAGCGATGAGAGCTTTCCATTGGGAATCGGAGGGTTCTCAGCTAAGTACTTGGAACCTAAAAGCCCTTGCTCCTCTGCCCCGACGGCGGCAAAGAGCAAAGATCTTTTGGGGCGATACCCCGATTCGCTAATCGCTTTGAGGATCGTCAGCAATGCAGCTGTTCCCGACGCGTTGTCGATCGCTCCGTTGTAGATGTTATCCCCGTTTGCATCTCGATCGGCAGACATCCCGATGTGATCATGGTGAGCCATCCAGACGACATATTGATCCGAGACGCTCGGATCGCTTCCCGGCAAAACGCCTAAAATATTTGCGGTGATTCGTTCTCTGGCATTGCAATCCAGTTCGGTCGAGAGTCGCAGTCCCAATGGCACCGGTTTAAACTCTCGGCTTTCGGCCAGCTTGCGAAGCTCATCGAGGTCATTACCTCCCGAGCGAAACAATTCCCGGGTGGCAGACTCGGTCATCCAGCCCTTGATGTCCATTCTCGGACCAGAGGAGTCTCGTAACTCGAATTCCTCACCAGTCCAAGAGGTTTGTATGACGGTGAATGGATATCCTGCCGAAGCGTCGGTGTGAATGATGATCGCACCGGCTGCACCTTGCCTGGCAGCGCTTTCGTACTTGTAGTCCCAACGCCCATAGTAGAGTCGCTTTGATCCTGCGAACAACTCAGGATCGCTCTCTGGATCGTTGTTCATCATCACCAGTATCTTACCCTTGAGATTCATTCCTTTGTAATCGTCCCACTGAAACTCAGGAGCCTGAATCCCATAGCCTACAAAGACCAACTCGGCATCTTTGATCGATATCCTCGGCTCGGGCTTGCCTGCAACAGCGATGTAATCCTTAAAGTATTCGAAGGATACATTTTGACCGTCCTTACCCCTTACTTCCCATTTCTTTTCGGGAGTACTGGTCAGCCCGAGCATGGGAAAAACTTGGCGATACGATCCAATGGCCGGTGCGATCTCAAGTCCGTTGGCTTGAAACTGTGTCTCCAAATACAATTGAGTCAGCGCATCGCCTTGCGTCGCAGGGCCCCTCCCCTCGAGCAAGTCATCTGCGAGAAAACGAATATGCGCACGGAGTGTCGATTCGGATATCTTCTTCTGGACATCCTCAATGCTCTGAGCCCAAGCCAAACAAATCAGGGCACACCAGCAGCCATAGGTCACACCCAAAAACAACAACCGGTCTACAATGAGCTTGCAACGGCAACGAAACATTCGAGTCCCCCCTTGATTTTCCTGGGCGTTTGCTGACTGATTTTCACAAGTCTTTCCACACCTATCGTACCGTATTGCAGCGACGATTCCCAAGGGCAATCCATGACAAACTCCCCGAGCCATCGCATTGAATTCCAAGTCGGTGGTATGTCCTGTGCTGCTTGTGTCGGACGCGTCGAACGATCGATCAAGAAAATCCCTGGGGTTGCCGAGGTCTCGGTGAATCTAGCCACCCAGCGAGCTGTGGTTACCCTCTTGAGCAATCCTTCAGTGTCGCCAAAGCTTATTGCCGATGCGATCATGCATTCGGGATATTCGGCTCTGGAACTTCCAAACCAGCCAAAGGAACAATACTCCAAGGATGCATCCGACTCACTTAACAATCAGGAACTGACAAGTCTACGAAACGATTTTTGGGTTTCACTGATATTTGCCCTGCCTATCTTTCTGATTTCCATGCTTCCGATGCTATGGAGCCCTCTGATGGATCGAATGATGCAAGCCATGCCCATGCCGAGCTGGAATTGGATCCTTTGGGCACTTGCAACCGTCGTGCAGTTTTGGTCGGCTAGACGCTTCTATCGAAACGCCTACCACAGCCTCGTGGACCTCTCGCCCGATATGAACTTCTTGGTGGCCATGGGTACCAGCGCTGCCTACTTGGTCAGTTCCCTCATTACATTTTTTCCAAATTGGCTCGGTCGAATCCAACAGCATGTTTACTTTGAATCCTCGGCCGTCGTGATCTGCCTGGTGCTTTTGGGAAAATACCTTGAAGCCCGTTCGAAACGAACGACTCGAGAGGCTCTCTACGGACTGACGCAGCTTCAGCCGCAGATGGCCCTCAAGCTGGAGAACGGACAAATCACCCAAGTCCCTACATCACAGATCTCCCTAGGTGATCATTTAGTGGTCTACGAGGGACAAGCCATCCCGCTCGATGGCCAAATAGTAAGTGGCAGCAGTTTCGTTCAAGAGGCGATGGTCACCGGTGAGCCGATCCCCACAGAACGGACCGTTGGTGACCGAGTCATCGGAGGTACACTCAATGGCAATGGACAATTGACCATTGAGGTTACCGCGATTGGTTCGGAGACGTTTCTTTCGCGGATGACCGCCCTGGTTATCGACGCTCAGTCTAAAAAACCCCCGATTCAGTCTGCGCTAGATCGCATCATTCGAATATTCGCTCCAATGGTACTTCTCATCGCAATCCTAACAGGCTTGGGTTGGTGGTACCTAGGCCAGGAATCTGCTTTCGAAAAAGGGCTCCTGCACGCAGTGGCTGTGCTGGTCGTCGCTTGCCCTTGCGCGCTGGGACTTGCATCCCCCATGAGCATGGCTGTCGGCAGTGGTCGAGCCGCCCAATTGGGCATCCTGTTCCGCTCCCACGAATCGATCCAGAAACTCGCTCAAATCAATTCGATCGTTTTCGACAAAACGGGAACCCTCACCACGGGGCAACCATCGCTCGTCGGAGCATGGCCCCTGCCCCATTCGAATCATGCTTCCGACGAGTCGCAACTTCTGGGACTCGCATCGATCGCCGCCAAATCCTCAAACCATCCGATTTCAATCGCGATACGCGAAGCGACCAAGAGGCATCGTTCGTTGGCATTCGTCATGGAAACACAGGCCGTGCCAGGCAAGGGGGTTCAGGTTCGACTCAGCGACAATCGCAGACTCGCATTGGGATCCTATGCTTGGATGAAACAACTTCAAATGACCAACGAACCCTCGGATCGTTTGCAGGAGGAACTATCCAAACAAGCCTTTAGCATCAGTTGGCTTGCAATCGGTCAGGAACTTGTAGGAGCCTTGGGAGTCCAAGACCCTCTCAAGCCGCAGGGAGCCGAAACCATCGCCGCATTGCATCAGCAAGGCATGAAGATTTCGATCCTCTCTGGAGATCAATCGATCGCAGTTGAAAAGGTCGCTCAGGAACTCGACGTGGATCGATGGAGTGCAGAGCAATCGCCCGAAGAAAAGAGCTTGAGGATTCGAGAGTACAAAAGCTCAAGCGAAAGAGTCGCATTTATCGGAGACGGTATCAACGATGCACCTGCTTTGGCACTGGCCGATCTTGGAATCGCCATGGGGAGCGGATCTGATATCGCGATATCTTCGGCAGAGGTGGTGCTTGCTTCAAGCTTTCTGCCACAGATTCCTCTAGCCGTGGGACTCTCACGCAGCGTGATGCGAAATATCTACCAAAATCTTTTCTGGGCGTTTGCTTACAACATACTCTTGATCCCGCTCGCAGCAGGATGGCTGTCTCCTTGGACAACTTGGACATTCACACCCATGTTGGCCGCTTTGGCCATGGGGATATCGAGCCTTTTGGTCGTGGGGAACGCTCTGCGACTTAGAAAGCTCCGTGGTTTTAACTAGTCCTTGCGGCGATCGGACATCTCATGAACCATATCGACCAGGGCGATAACATGCTCGACAGGGGTTCCAGGCAGTATCCCATGTCCAAGATTGAAAATATGCCCCGCTCGCCCCGCAGCTAAATCCAAGACCTGCTTTGCATGCCCTCGAATGGTATCGATTCCTGCGAATAGTACGGTCGGATCGAGGTTTCCTTGGACCGCCCTATCCGGGCCGACCATGTCCCAAGCCACATCGAGCGAGATTCGCCAATCGACTCCGACGACGGTTCTTGCATCGCCGCGAAGAGACGGTAGAAGCATGGGGTTCCCGGTCGCGAAATTGATCACCGGAACATTGGGGATAATCGATTCGAGCAATCGCTGCATGTGAGGCAGAATGTAACTGCGATAATCACCCGTAGACAAACAACCTGCCCAAGAATCAAATAGTTGAACAACTTGAGCACCTGCGACAATCTGAGAATTCAGATACAAAGCGATCGAGTGCACAAGCTTGTCCATCAATACATTCCATGCGATCGGGTCGTTGTACATCAAGGCCTTGGTATGAACAAAGTTTCTTGACGAACCACCTTCGATCATGTAACTGGCAAGCGTAAAAGGGGATCCCGAAAAACCGATCACAGGAATGTGCGCCGGTAAGGCCTTGCGGGTCTGCTCGACTGTCTGGGTGACAAAGCTCAAGGGTTCCATGGAATCAAGCGAGATGACCCTATCGATGTCCTTGGCTTGTCGGATCGGATTGTGGATCACGGGCCCATCCCCTTTGGTGAACTCCAGATGGAATCCCATCGGTTCGAGGATGGGCAGTAGATCCGAGAAGATAATCGCCGCATCGACGCCTAGTTTCTCTACGGCAGTGACCATGACTTCAGCGCAAAGACTGGGGTTCTTGCAAAGATCCAGAAACGAAACTTTTTCTCGTACGGCTCGGTACTCGGCCATGTATCGGCCCGCTTGACGCATGAGCCATACGGGTGTCACATCAGATGCCTGACGATAGCATGCCTTCATAAATGGGCTTTGTGCAAGGCTCTCTCCGAGGCGATGGAGCTTGTCCTTAGCCGCCCCCCCGACACTAGAGGGCAAGACGCTTGCGGTAAATCGCTTGGCCTTGAGGATGCGGTGGGATTTCTCGGAGGCTTGCTGAACCAAATGCCCCATCTTGTTAGGGCTGGCTTCAACATCTACGGGTAAATTCAGGTGATGGAGCATCTCCGAAGTCGTCGGTCCGATCGACGCGACAACCATTCGATCCAAGGACGATCGCAACTGAGCTTCACACCCCATTTGCTCAGCCATGCGCAGCAAATTAACAGCCTGATGCGCGCTGGTGAACATCAACACATCCTGGCCACCTTGGCAAATCGAAGCGATATTCTCGCAAAGAGGCTTCGTATCCTCAGGAAAATCCCACTGGTAGACTTTGACACTCATGACCCTCGCACCACGAGCTTCGAGCCCCGCGATCAAGGAATGGTTCGTCACCCCGTATTCCTGCAACCCAATCGTTACATTCGAAATCGGTATGCTCTGATCGATCAACTGTAGCACTTCGCGCCATGTGTTTGGCTCAGCGGCGCGGTAGCTGGGTTGAAGTCCTACCTCACGCATGGCTGCAACAGGTTTAGGGCCTCGAGCGATGGTGATGATATCCGAGAGGGAATTCAAAAGCCTCTGTCGATCAACATGCTTCTCGACGGTGCTTAGAAAATGCTTAAACCCTACACCTGTGAGAAAAATGACCAAACCGACCTCACCGGTCATTATCCGATAAGCGAAATCGACAGCCTCTTTGTTTTTATCGATCGGCAGTTCTCGCATCGATGGACTTACGGACGCAACGCCACCGAATCTTTCGATAAGCCGAGCAAACTCGTCGCGTCGACGACTCTCGAGTGCACTGACCCGAAGGCCATTGAAATTCGGATCTTTTGATTGGGATGGAGTGCTATCGGTCATTGCGGCTGGCTTTGGAAAACGGTTTCTAGGTGTTGTTGTAATTCAAGGGTGAGGATTCAACGGTCGTGATTCGATAGTCGCTCAAGAACTTTTGCCAGCGCATGGATACCCTCGGCCCCATCTCCGTAGACTTGCGAACTTCGCCATAGCTGGGTCACAAGCGCCGCACCGGGCAACGAGACGTTGGCATTCTCGGCAGCCTGGGTTACTAAACGCATATCTTTCTGCTGGGTATCGACCATGAACCCTGGACTCCAGTCCCCTGCACAGATCTTCGGGCCCAGGTTTTGCAACGCCCAACTCGTAGCAGCACCTCCCGAGAGGGCTTCGACAAGTATCTTTGGGTCGATCTGCAATCCTCGGGCCAGCGACATCGCTTCACATACGCCCAGTAGATTGAGTGCTCCCATGATTTGGTTGCAGAGCTTAACCCCTTGGCCGGCCCCCCAAGGCCCACAGTGCGTGATGTTCTTTCCCATCGCTTCAAAGATACTGCGAGCTGAAAGAAAATCATCCGATGAGCCTCCTACAAGAATGCTCAAGGTTCCGTTTTGTGCGCCGATGGTGCCCCCGGTTACGGGTGCCTCCAGAAATCGAAACCCCTTCGATACAAGCCGCTGTCCAATCTCGGTCGAGACTCTCGGAGAGATCGTACTCATATCGATAAACAGCGAACCGGGCTTTGCACCCTCAACGGCTCCACGCTCCCCAAAAAGGATTTGCTCGACGTCCGGACTATCGGTCACGCAACTGATGATGACATCGACTCCCAAAGACGCCTCCTGTGGGGTCTCAAAGGCTCTCGCGCCTGCGTCAACTACCCCTTGCGATTTGGATGCAGTTCGATTGTAGACATGAACCGCAAAACCCGCATTGAGCAAATTGCAGGACATACGCGTACCCATCAATCCCATACCTAGGAAGGCGACGCGTTGGGGTTGAGTTTGATTCATGCACTGATCCTAAACCGAGCCGGGATGGTGGTGAAAATGCTGCGAGCATCATGCTAAACGATCAAGGAAAAATCGGGTAGGCAAAAAAACAAACCTGCGGCTGTGCTACAATAATTTCCCTACTTTTAAACCGTATTTGAACGACACTGAGGTGCCATCATCGACATCGTGATTCAACCCGACCGCCCCCGAATGGGTGCTTATTCCGCCAAGCTCGCCGCAATGATCCTCCGCAGCGCGATTGCTGAACGAGGCCACGCTCGAATGATCGTAGCCACCGGATCGAGCCAATTCGAGGTGCTCGAGTCGCTCACGGCCGAGCCTCTGATCGATTGGAATCGTGTCGATGCTTTTCACCTCGACGAATATGTTGGTCTCGCAGCCGACCACCCTGCATCCTTTTGCGGTTATCTCAAATCGCGATTCGTCGAGCGAGTCCCACTGCGATCATTCCACTACCTCGATGGCTTGAAGGATCCAAAGATCGTTTGCCAAGAAGCCTCGACTCATTTGCTCAAAGCACCTGTCGATGTGGCGATGATCGGGATCGGCGAGAACGGCCATTTGGCCTTCAATGATCCGCCAGCAGATTTTGAAACCAAAGAGGCTTATCACGTCGTCGCACTCGACGAAGCTTGCCGACTACAGCAGGTAGGAGAGGGCTGGTTTGCTAGTTTGACCGATGTCCCAACGCATGCGATCAGCATGACGATCCATCAGATCCTCCAATCCCGTAAAATCATTTGCAGTGTTCCCGATGAGCGAAAAGCCGTCGCGGTTCGCGACAGCGTCGAAGGCCCAACGACGAACCTTGTCCCAGGCTCGATCCTCAAACGGCACCCCAATACAACCCTGGTTTTGGATCGTGCGGCTGCAAGTTTACTCAAACCACTGTAAGGCTCTCCGCTGGCCCAACTACGACAAGCCCGCTGGCGTCTGCTTCCTTATCTCATCTCTTTGACCTATCGATTCGAACCAACAAATGACGCACCAGAACCATAAATCCCTTTGCCTCTGGTTTCGACTTGCCCTATCGATCCTCTGGCCGTTGGGTTTCTTCTCGGCGATCGATGCAATCCAGGCCCAGGAGTTTATTCCTCGCAAACAGACCAAGCCCCCGGGGCCACCCTTGAGTCCCGCCGAGGCAATATCTCGCATGGTCGTTCCGGAAGGATTCCATGTGGAGTTGGTCGCGTGTGAACCAGATATCCAAAATCCTGTTGCCATGGCATTTGATGATTCAGGCCGGATCTATGTAACAGAAAGCTTCGAATACCCAAGGCATGAACCTGGGCCAGGCAAAGATCGAATCAAGATTCTCACCGACAGCGATTCAGACGGCAAAGTCGACCAAGTGAAAGTCTTTGCCGAAGGTCTCAATATCCCCTCTGGTATCGCCGTAGGACACGGTGGAGTTTGGGTCGCTAACGCACCTGATATTTTGCTTCTTGAGGATACCGATGGTGACGATGTGGCCGACAAATCGACCGTGGTGGCAACCGGATTTGGAAGAATCGATACCCACGAATTACCCAACGCTCTGACGTGGGGACCCGACGGATACCTCTACGGTTTGAACGGCGTTTTTAATCCATCGGTGGTCGTCCAAGATGGTAAGAAATTTGAATTCACTTGCGCCATGTTCCGGATCCATCCGACAACAAAGAAGTTTGAAATTTTTTGCGAAGGCACCAGCAATCCATGGGGCATCGCCTTTGATCCGGTCGGCAGTGCCTTTGTCAGCGCTTGCGTGATCGACCACCTTTGGCACCTAACCGAAAGCGGATACTACTTGAGGCAAGGTGGCCCCTACCCACCGCATACATGGTGGGCAGAGTCGATCGTCAAGCACAAACACCAAATGGCAGCGTACTGTGGCATCGAATACTTCGACTCAGATGCTTATCCAAAATCCTTCCGAGATAAACTCTACATGGGTAACATCCACGGAGGATGTATCAACGTCGATCGCATTGAACGCTCCGGTGCAACCTATCAAGGTTTTGGGGAACCGGATTTTCTCACCGCCAACGACGTATGGTTTATGCCTGTAGCCCAAAAAATCGGCCCAGATGGATGCTTGTATGTCCTGGATTGGTACGATCGTTATCACTGTTATCAAGATGCTTCCGCAGACCCCAAAGGTGTCGATCGTGGCCATGGACGACTCTATCGTATCGTGCACGATAAGCGTCCTGAGGTACGTTACAAAGACATCGCCAAACTCACTGAACAACAACTGGTCGACGCTCTTGCCGATCCAAATCTCTTCGTGCGACAGCGATCCCAACTTGAACTCGCCGAGCGAGGGCTCAAGCCTGATTCGGCGACGGCTCTCGAACTCCAAAGGCTCTCGATCGACTCCGAGTCACCTAAGACCTCCATGCATGCACTCTGGGCTTTGGCTGGATCAGGGGCTCTTTCTGAACCATCCCTTGCAAAGCTCTTGAATCACTCCAATCCCGAGATACGCGCCTGGGCCGTGCGATTGTCAGCAGACCAATTCCCATCCAACCAAAAACTAACCTCACAGTGCCGCGAACTTGCTAAAGACGCTGATCCTCGAGTGAGAATTCAAGTCGCGATCGCAGCTCCAAAGTTCCATCGCGCTTCGCAGGACGAACAGGCTTGGGCCAAAACCCAACTCGATGTTCTTGCGTCCAGTTCAAACGATCCGAGCCTTGATCCAATCCTCAGTCGAGTCGTCTGGCAAAACCTTAAACCAATCCCCCAAATCGCTCGCAAACAGATTGTGACTTCAGTATTGGAGCCGGCCAATGATTCGCAGACATTGCTCGAATCGATGCTCCCAAGGTTCGCGGCCATGTGGATCGACCAATTACCGAAATCCAATTTTGAACAAGATGATGTTCGCGTGATGGAGGATTTATTCGCCTTATTCGATCGGATTCGCACAAGGAATCCCAATCTTGCAAGCTCGATTATTCAACCCCTGATCAACCGAAGTCTCGCAAAGGGTTTTGAGCCTACGGAACTTCGACGCACTGTCGAGCGTTTTTATCACCCCGATGAAAATATCGCTTGGGATCAACTTCGACCAAACGAACCCCAGGATAAACAACAACTCCTCTTGGGACTACTGGTCGCCAACCGACAAGCTATCGATGCCGCAAAACGCTTGGTCGTCGATTCAAAGCAATCTCCGGTAGTACGACAGGACTTACTCCGCTTCGTCGCTGATGAATCACCCGAAACCGCAAGGCAGATGCTAGTTGAAGTTCTAGAATTGGAGGCTCAGCGCACTCCTTTAGACCGCTCGTGGCGAGACACTGCGATCGATCTAGGCATCGAGAAATATCAGACCTCCGAGCAGGCAAATCTCGCCGAATTGATACCCAAACTGCCCATCGATTTGCAAGCTTCAATCGCTGAACGCATGACACAACGCGAACCTACGGCGAGCGACCTTCTGAGATGGATATCCGAAGGAAAACTCCGCAAAGAATTACTCAGTCCCAATCGAATTCGTTTGCTCGCTACGCAAGGTTCCCAAAGCGCCAAAACGCTGGTTGCTAAAGTATTTGGAACAGTGAATGTCGATGACAACCAAGGGAGAGACAAAGTGGTGCGAGCCATGAGCGATCGGCTCAAAGGCGGGCTTCGCGGTGATGCCAAACAGGGTTGGGTCGTCTATGAGCGAATCTGTGGCCAGTGTCATATCATGCACGATCGAGGTATCGAGGTCGGACCAAACATCACAGCCAATGGACGTGGCTCATTCGAACAGTTGCTCGTAAGCGTGTTCAATCCAAGCCTAGTGATCGGTGATGCTTATCGATCTGTAACGATACGCACCACCGATGGAACGGTA
>Ga0315899_10003042_pt1 | contig 18320 bp, 18 predicted proteins | sample LakEriMetagenome_2_FD_203518 | JGI IMG/M metagenome (GOLD analysis project Ga0315899, IMG submission 203518) | Freshwater fungal communities from buoy surface, Lake Erie, Ohio, United States - Buoy 4 MA112 | ecosystem: Environmental > Aquatic > Freshwater > Lake | place: USA: Lake Erie, Ohio... | reverse complement strand
GTGGCGGGCAGCCATTTGGCCAGATTGCCCGGGCCGGCATTGTAGGCTGCGAGCAGGCGGATCAGATCGCCGCCCACCGTTTCGCTGCGTGCCAGATGATGCATATAGCGCTGGCCCAATTCCAGCGACAAGTCGGGGTTATGCAGGCGTTCTGCGCCCTCGCCGACAAAGGATGGGTCATTGGCCAAATAGGCGGCGGTGGCGGGCATCACCTGCATCAAGCCGCGCGCCCCGGCAGGAGAGATCGCCGCCGCGTCAAAATTCGATTCCTGGCGCGCCAGCGCATAAAGCAGGGCAGGTTCCACACGAAAGCCTTGCGCTGGGTTCAGCCGGGGCAGCGGGAAGCGCGCCAGATCGCGTGGTCGGCCATCGGCGGTCTGCGCCAGTTCCGCAAGCTGTGCCGAGAGATGCGTAAGGCCGCCCTGAGAGGCAAGCGCCAGCATGGCGCGCAGTAAGGGAAGATTGCCGCGCGCTAGCGGCCAAAGTGCGCGCAACTCAGCCTCTGCCCGGCCTGCCTGGCCGATTTGCAGCAGCGCGAGGGCGCGCCAGCCGCCTGCCGTTTCCAGCAGCGCTGCCATGCCTTCCTCACCACCCGATTCGGCATGCCAGGCAAAGCCGGGTGTCAGGCCAAGCGCGCGGCGTGCCATCAAGCCATAAAATGTGCGCGGTTCCTGTGCGGCTTGCAAAAGCCAGGGCACATGCATGCCAGGGTGCCGGGCGCGAATCGCCGCGCGGCTTGCCCAATAGGCAGCGGCGGAGCGGTTGGCCGCGGATGCGCCTGGCGCGCGCGCCGCTACTTCGAAATAGGGCAGCGCCACATCGAAATGCCCAAGCCCCCAGGCGGCAAGGCCTGCGGCAAAGGCGGCCCGCCCACTAGGCTCAGCCCGGCTGCGGGCGGCCACCGATGCCACTTCGAAGGCGCGCTCATCTTCCCCACGGCGGAACAGGATCAGGGCGAAATCAGCCCTGAGCGCGGCAGCATAGGGGGGCGTCATGCCGCGCGTGCGTTCCATCTGGCGCAATGCCACTTCCAGTTTGCCATCACGCACCAGATCCCTGAGCCCCCGGTCCAGGGCAGGATTTCGGATAAAACCCTTTTCGGGGGCTTCGCGTTCTTCCGGGGCGGCGCCGGCATCCTCTCGTAGGCTTTCCTGCACGGGCGCAGCCGGCAGGCTGGCCCCGCGGGGCGCGGTTCGGCGCAATAGCGCATGGATGGCGCGGGCATCAGGATGGTCGGCGAAGCGCGTCAGCCAATCGCGGAGCGCTTCCTGATCAGGCCTGGGCGCGGCGGGGTTCAGCCAGCGATCCGCAAGGACATGGCCTTCAAGGCGGCGATCCGTGAGCAGCGGGGTTGCTTGTTCAGCCGCAGACCAATCCCGGGCGGCGTGCAGCGCAAAGATATGCTTGATCTGGTCAGCATCCGTTGCCGCAAGCGGCCTGCGGGCACTCGCAGCACCGCGAAGTGCGGGCGCTGGTAAGGCAGCGGTTTGAACGGCCCCCTGCGCTGCGGCTGGAAGGGGGCTTCCGAACCACAAGGGCGCCAAGACCAGTGCCAATAAAGGCAGGGTCCGGCAGGGGGCCATGGGGGGGTAAACGCTCATGGTCGGGCCTTGTTACACGCGAATTGGTTAAAAACTCAACCTACGAGCGATGAGGTGCCCTTAGCCTACCCGTGAAGGAGGCTTCGCTGACCTGCGGCGCCCAGGTGACAGGGGCTTGGCTCGGGGCTAGTTTCCTGCCTTCGTCTCAAGGAGAAGACCATGACCATCAAGACTGGCGACAGCATTCCCGCGATGAAGATCATGCAAGGCACCTCGGAAGGGCCGAAGGAGCTTGATGCGGCGGAATTCTTCAAGGGCCGCACGGTGGTGCTGTTCGGCGTGCCAGGCGCCTTCACCCCCACCTGCTCGGCCAAGCATTTGCCTGGCTTTGTGGAACATGCCGCGGCGCTGAAGGCCAAGGGTGTGCATGCCGTAGCCTGCATGGCGGTGAATGACGCCTTTGTGATGGGCGCTTGGGCCAAGGACCAGGGCATCACGGACCAGGTGACCATGATTGCCGATGGCTCGGCCGCCTTCACCAAGGCGATGGGGCTGGAATTCGACCTGACGGGGCGTGGCCTTGGCGTGCGCTGCCAGCGCTTCGCCCTGGTGGCGAAGGATGGCAAGGTGACCCATGTGGCGGTGGAAGCCCCGGGCGCCTTTGAAGTGAGCAAGGCCGAAGCGGTTCTGGCCGCGCTTTGATCTGAATGCCCGGCGCGCCCTGATTGGGGCGCGTCGGCTGACCTAAGGATAGCCGCCCATGAGCATCACCTTATGGACCTGGAATACGCCCAATGGGCGGAAGATCAGTGTCGCGCTTGAGGAAATGGGGCTGGCCTACACCGTCAAGCCCGTGAACATCAGCAAGGGCGAGCAATTCAATCCTGAATTCCTGGCCTTCAGCCCGAATAACCGCATCCCCGCCATTCAGGACCCGGATGGCCCGGATGGCAAGCCGATCACGGTATTCGAAAGCGGCGCCATTCTGCTGTATCTGGCGGAAAAGACTGGCCGCTTCATGCCGAAGGACCTGCGCGCCCGCGTGCCGGTATATGAATGGCTGATGTGGCAGATGGGCGGCTTTGGCCCGATGCCGGGGCAGGTGCACCACTTCCTGATGCAGCCCGAAGGGCCAGCGCGCGATTACGGCTTCAAGCGCTACCATGATGAAACCAAGCGCTTGTATGGCGTTTTGGACCGCCGGCTTGAAGGGCGCGATTTTGTGGCGACCGGCGGTGAACCTTCAATCGCTGATTTCGCGATTCTGGGCTGGGCCTGGCGGCATGAACGCCATCAGGTGGATTTGGGTGGCCTGCCGAATGTGAAGAGCTGGTATGAGGCGATGATGGCCCGCCCCGCCACGAAACGCGGATTTGAGGTTTCGCTTGGCTGAGATGGCGTCTGGGTCTTGGTTGCAGGCGCCGTGGCTCGGAAAGCGAGATTCAACGTTACGCCGTGCCGCCCCAAAAAACAGTCTAATTGCAAATAAACTTTCTACGTTTACCCTTTCGCTTACTTCTTATTAACTTTCGCTGCTTACAAAGATCCCACGGCGTTCATCACGCCCCGACCTTGCCAAAACGGCTGAGCGAATGGACTAAAACCATGCAGCCCGCCGATTGGAAGATGCTTCCCGACGAAATTCAGCTTGTGCTTTCCCGTGAAGCCATGCGCCGCGCCGCCGACACCCTGGCGGAACATGCCGAAATGCTTGCCGCCGAAATGGAAGATGGCGCTTTGCGCGATCGTGGCGGCCCTGATGCGCTCCGGCTTTTCGCCGCTTTGGTGCGCACTACGCATGATGAGGGCTATGGCCAAGTCGGCCACGCCTGATCAGCGCCTGATCAGATTATAGCGAATACGCAGGTCAATCTCGATTTCATTTGAAGTCGGGCGCTTGAAGGCTGGCAGCTTTGCGCCGCGAAATACGGATTGCGAATAGTGGTTGAGCGTGATGGAACGCGACGCCGTACGCAGTTCCACGCGCCGCACTGTCCCATCAGGTGCGGTGAAGATTCGCACACCCACCAGGCCCTGTTCGCCGAAATCCGCCGCATCGCGCGGGTAGCGCAGATTATCATTTAGCCAGCGATAGAATTCTCGCTGCCAATCATCCGCATCATCCGCGCCGCGCACTACCAGATTGGGGATGCCAAGCGCTGAGTCGGGTACCGGCCCTGGATTGAAATCCAACTGGTTGCGCGGCCGATAGCCCTGCTCCCCAAGCCTGACCGGCGGCAGATGTGAAAGATCAAGCGGCGGGCGCGGTTCCGCATTTGGCCGCGGCGGTTCCGCGCGCTGGGGCGCCACGGTTGGCGGTGGAGGCGGCATCGGGCGCGGCGCCTCGGCTATTTGAGGCGGCCGTGGCGGCGGTGGTGGCGGCGGCGGCGGCGGAGGCGGCGCGGGCGCTTCGGCCAGCGGCCTTGGTGGCGGCGGGGGTGTCGGGCTTGGCGGGGTTTGTTGCGCTATGGGCTGCGGCGGGCGCGGCGGTTCCGGCACGGGCGGCGGTGCTGGTGCCGGGACCTGAGGCGGCGCAGGAGGTATTGGGGGTGCGGCAGCCGTCGGAGGAGGCGGAGCCGGCGGTGTGGGAGGCACTTCAACCGGCGCGCCCTGTTCGGTCGCTGAATTGAAGACAATGTCAAAACCCTGTTCTTCAACCTCCAACGCGCCAGAGCGCGGGGCGCGCGGGTCCAGTTCCAGCAATACCAGGCCGGTGAAGAACAGATGCGCCAGGACCGAGGCCAGAATCGCCCGCCCGCCCAGGCCGGGCCGCTTGGGGCTCAGCCAGCTTAGCGGCCGCCGCCCTTTCGCATCATGCGCGCCGGGGCGGGTCAATTCTGGTTCGGTGCGGCGCATTGGGGGGGCGAACGGGTCCTGATCAAAGAAGGCTGGACTCGGCGCGGGGCCGAGTTGCCGAATGAGCGCACTCTGCTACATCAATCCGGCTCGCCGGGTTAGCACAGGGGTAGTGCAGCTGATTTGTAATCAGAAGGTCGGGGGTTCAAATCCCTCACCCGGCACCAGCCACCTTATACCCCCAGCGCCATATCCAAGTCACGGATCAAATCCGCTGCATCCTCAAGCCCAATGGAAAGCCGCACCACATCTGGCCCGGCGCCGGCAGCCAAGCGCTGTTCTTCGGTCAATTGCCGATGGGTGGTTGATGCCGGGTGCAGGATAAGGCTGCGTGTATCGCCAACATTGGCCAGATGCGAAAACAGCTGCACATTTTCGACCAAGCGAATGCCTGCCTCAAAACCGCCCTTCACGCCAAAAGTGAAGACCGAACCCGGCCCTTTCGGCAAATAGCGTTTGGCGAGCGCGTGGAAGGGGCTGCTGGGCAGGCCAGCATAGGAAACCCAAGCAACTTTCGCATGCCCCGCCAAGAATTCCGCCACCTGCTGTGCATTCGCAACATGGCGTTCCATCCGCACATGTAGGGTCTCAATCCCGGTGATGGTCAGCCAGGCATTCATGGGTGAAAGCGTGGGGCCGAAATCACGCAGCGCCACGGCGCGCGCTTTGGTGGTGAAGGCGAAATCGCCAAAATTCTCGTAAAACTTCAGTCCGTGATAGGCGGGTTCAGGGTCTGCCATGCTCGGGAACTTTCCATTGGCGTAATTGAACTTCCCCGATTCAACGATCATCCCGCCCAGCGAATTGCCATGCCCGCCGAGAAATTTTGTGAGCGAATGCGTGATAATATCGGCACCATGTTCGAAGGGACGGCACAAATAAGGCGAGGCAAGCGTATTATCCACAATCAGCGGAATACCGGCTTCATGTGCGATATCCGCAATGGCGCGCAAATCAACCACGATGCCGCCGGGATTGGCCAGGCTTTCAACAAAAATTGCCTTGCATTTCGGCGTCAGCGCTCGGCGGAAATTCTCAGGATCAGTCGGGTCCACGAAATGGCTGGTCCAGCCGAGCTTCTTGAAGCTGAGCGCGAATTGCGTGAGCGATCCGCCGTAAAGATTGCGGCTGGCCAGGAATTCATCGCCGGGTTCCAGAAGCGTGAAGAAGGTAACGAATTGCGCCGCATGGCCTGAAGCGGTGGCAACAGCGGCGCGTCCGCCTTCAAGGCTCGCGACACGTTCTTCCAAAACCGCCACGGTCGGGTTGGAAAGCCGCGTATAGACGTGGCCGAAATTATGCAGATTGAACAAGGAAGCCGCGTGATCCACATCTTCAAAAACGAAGCTTGTCGTTTGATAAATCGGCGTGCCACGTGCGCCGGTGGTGGGATCAGGCGCGGCACCTGCGTGAATGCTGCGCGTGGCAAAACCATAATCCAGATTGCGCGGCGGCAGCGGGCGATTGCGGGTTTTGCGATCTGCCGGCGGTTCCGGCGGGCGATTGCGGATCAGGCCGGAATTAACACCACTCCAGGATAATTCGCCACCGAAACGGCTGAATTCAATTTTTGGGCAGCGATCCATGATCACTTCAAGCCCGGCCGCTTCCGCCTTGGCCGCAGCGCCATCATGGCGCACGCCAAGCTGCGCCCAAACCACCTTGGCGCCAATCGCAATCGCTTCATCGGCAATACCAGGCAGCGCATCCGCGGCGCGGAACACATCCACCATATCCACCTGGTCCGGGATATCGGCAAGCTTGGCGTAAATGGTTTCACCCAATAGCGTTTGCCCGGCCGTGCCAGGGTTCACCGGAATGACGCGATAGCCCTTTGATTGCAGGTATTTCATCACGAAATAGCTGGGCCGATTCCAGTTGGAAGAAGCCCCAACCAGCGCGATTGTCTTCACCCGCTGCAGGACGGAGCGGATTTTCGCATCGCTATAGGCAAGCGGAGCCGGCTGGTTCATGGCGCAACCTTCAAAGAATGTTCAGGACCAAGCGTTTCGTTTAGCATGTTCTGAGACCCATCACCCACCCCAGGCCAATCCCATGATCGCCATTATTTTTGAAGTTGAGCCGGCCGAAGGCCGGCTGGATGATTATCTTGACCATGCCGCGACGCTGCGAGAGGAATTGCAGCGCATGCCCGGCTTCGTTTCGGTCGAACGTTTCCGCAGCCTGACTAATCCCGCCAAGCTGCTCAGCCTTTCGCTGTGGGAGGATGAGGGCGCCGTCACGCGCTGGCGCTGCCATGCGGGGCATCGTGCGTCTCAAGTGGCGGGGAGGGATGGGATTTTTGCTGGCTATCGGCTGCGCGTGGCCGCTGTGCTGCGCGATTATGGCATGACAGAGCGGCGCGAACAGGCGCCGGCGGATAGCACCGCGCTTTGGGGGCTTTGATCGGCCTTCAGGCTTGTCCGAAGGCGCGCGCGATGTCTCGAAGCTTGAATTTCTGGATCTTGCCGCTTGGCGTGCGCGGTAGTTCAGCCCGAATTTCGAGCCTTTCAGGCATGTATTGCCGCGCCATGCGCTGGCCTTCCAGATAGGCGGTAACCTCCGGCAGGCTAAGGCTGGCGCCTTCCCGAAGGCGCACAAAAGCGCAAGCCCGCTCACCAAGTCTTGCATCAGGAATGCCCACAATCGCCACTTCGGCCACGGCGGGGTGGCGAAACAGTAGGCCCTCAACTTCCACCACCGGAATGTTTTCACCACCGCGAATGATGATGTCCTTCGATCGGCCCGCAATACGGATATAGCCATCGGCATCCATGCGGGCGAGGTCGCCGGTGTCAAACCAACCATCCGGATCATTCGGGTTGAGTTCCGGGCGCTTCAGATAGCCCACGAAATTGGAACAACCGCGCACTTGCAATTGCCCTTCCTGACCGGCGGGCAGCACGGCGCTATTGGCGCCCAGAATGCGCAATTCCATGCCGGGCAGGGGGCCGCCATCCGTGGTGGTGGCTTTTTCTTCCCCATCATCAAGCCGCGTCGTCGTCACCGCGCCATTTTCCGACATGCCCCAGGCCGAAACAATAGCCGCGCCTAAAGTCTGTCGCGCCTTGGCTACCAGGGCGCGCGGAATTGGTGCGCCGGCGGAGACAAATACGCGTAGGCTGGGTGTGCCCTGTCCGGTTGCTGCGACATGTTCCGTCAGGTCATTCAGGAAGGGCGTGGCGCCCATGGTGAAGCTGGCGGCTTCATCGCGGATTTGCCGCGCCATTTCAGGGGCGGAGAAGATGTCCTGCAAAATCGCTGTACCGCCCAGCATGATGGGCAGCACAATGCCATACATGAAGCCAAGCTGATGCGCCAAAGGGGATGGCATGTGGATCACATCATCCACGCCAAGCCCAAGCCTTTCGGCGAAATATTCCAGATTAGACAGCATGGTATTGGAACTATGCATGACCCCCTTGGGCTCACCGGTAGTGCCGCTGGTATAGAGAAGCTGGATCACCTCATCAGGGCCGGGACCATCCGCAGGGGTGAAGGGCGTGCCAGGCGCGGGGTGTTCAAGCAGGCGCGTAAAACCATCAGGGCCATCGCGCCCGACCACAAAGACATGCGCGAGATTTGGCAGGTGTTCGCGCAAATTGGCGGCCATGCCAGCGTAATCAAAGCTTCGGAAACTTGCTGGCACCACCAGCAGCTTGCTTTCCGCCAAGCCCAGCATGAAGCGCAATTCGCGTTCGCGGAAAATCACCATCAGCGGGTTACTGATGGCGCCAAGCTTTAGGCAGGCAAGATGCAGAATGGAAAATTCCCACCAATTCGGCAATTGAAATGAAACCACATCACCCCGCCCAATGCCGCGGGCGTGCAAGGCGGCGGCCAGCCGGATCGAAAGGTTATCAATCTGGGCATAGCTTAACCGCGTTTCCGTACCGATATCAGACCGGCAGGCGACAATCGCTGTCTTGTCAGGGCTGCGCGCGACGGCGCGGGCCAAATGATTCAGCAGCGTCTCATCGCGCCAAAATCCTTGGGCGCGCATGGCGGGACCACGAATGGCGATATCATTGCCCTGGACGGTCATATCTTCCTCCTGACGTATCAGCGGGCGTCTTTGCGCCCTTTAGCTTCACCCCTTGCGGGCATATTGTACAGCGACGCGGCCGGCTTTTTCGCGCGCTACGATCAGCTTCATAATTTGCGCCGTGCCATCCCCGATCTCAAACCCCATCACATCCCGCAGCCGCTGCTGATGCGGCAGATCGAGCGACCAGCCGTAATGCCCATGCGTCAGCAGGCATTGATGGATCACATCCACCGCAGTTTTGGGGCCGAGCCATTTGCACATTGCGGCCTCAGATGTATGCGCCTCATCCGCGTCGCGCAGGCGAAGCGTGTGGTAGCAAAGTTGGCGAATGGCCGCGATCATGCCTTCGCCTTCTGCCAGGGGGAAACTCACACCCTGATATTGCGCAAGCGGCGCGCCGAAAGCCTGGCGTTCCGTGATATAGGCCCAGCTTTCATCGAGCGAAGCTTGCGCGGTGGCACAGCATTGCAGGCCGATCAGCGCGCGGCTGTAATCGAAACCCTGCATCACCTGCACAAAACCCATGCCTTCTTCACCGAGAAGATGGCTGGCGGGAATGCGCACCTCATCAAAAAAGATCGAACCGCGCCCGATGGCATGGCTACCCAAATCCCTGAAGCGCGTCGTGCTGATGCCGGGCGTATTCATGGGCACAAGAAAGGCGGAGACACCACGCGCGCCGGCTTCAACAGTGCCGGTGCGGGCAAAGACCACCGCCGCATCAGCCTGATCCGCCGTGCTGATCGAGGATTTTTCGCCCTTGATCACGTAGCAATCGCCATCCCGCCGCGCGGAAAGCGCCAGATTGGCGGCATCCGATCCGCCGCGTGGTTCGGTCAGCGCTATGCAGAACAGCGCCTCGCCCGAGACGATGCGCGGAATCCAATGCCCGGCGATTTCCGGCGCCGCATGCCGCGCAATGATCTGGCCATTAAGCGAGGCCAATAAAGGCACGTAAGACACATTGATGTCACCATAGGCGAGCGCTTCAATCGCAAGCCCCGCCGTGACACTTGGTTCGCCAAGCCCGCCATAGCGTTCGGGCAAATCAGCGCCAATCAGCCCAAGCGCGCCCATTTCCAGCAGCAGGGCGCGATCCAGCCGCGCATCCGCTTCGCGCTTCATGTAGCCAGGCGCAATCTTCTCACGCGCGAAGCGCTGCGCAGTTTCCTGAAAGGCGCGCTGATCATCTGTCAAAGGGCGGGTCATGGCGCGACTACTTCTGACATTTGCGGAAATCGGGTTTGCGCTTTTCGTTGAAGGCGCGCACGCCTTCCTTTGATTCCTCGGTATCGTAATACATGGAAAGCGCCTGCATCCCCATGCCACCGATGCCGCGAATATTCTCACTATCCGCATTGAAGGAACGCTTTGCGATGGCGATCGCCGTTGGGCTCCGTTCCAGGAGTTCCGCGCACCAGCGCGCCACTTCCGCATCCAATTGGTCATGCGGCACCACAACATTGACCAGGCCCATGCGTTCAGCCTCGGCAGCCGTATAGCGGCGGCACAGATACCAAATCTCGCGCGCTTTTTTCTCACCCACGATGCGCGCCAGATAGGCGGTGCCGAAGCCCGGATCCACAGAACCAACCTTGGGACCCACCTGACCGAATTGCGCCTTTTCCGATGCGATGGTCAGGTCACACAATGTCGCCAGCACATTGCCGCCGCCAATCGCATAGCCTTGCACGCGCGCGATCACGGGCTTTGGCACGTCGCGGATCAGGCTTTGCAATTCTTCAACCGGCAGGCCGATCATGCCGCGGCCATCATATTGCCCATCATGCGCGCTTTGATCGCCGCCGGTGCAAAAGGCGCGATCGCCCGCGCCGGTCAGCACAATCACGCCAATGGATTTCTCCCAGCCCGCGCGATTGAATGCATGGATCAAGTCTTCGCATGTCTGGCCACGAAAGGCATTCATCACCTGCGGGCGATTGATGGTGATGGTGGCCACACCATCCTGCGCTTCAAACAAAATATCCTGATAGGTCATTATGCTTCCCCTCAGCCCGCCATGGTCAGGCCGCCAGAGACACTCAGCACCTGGCCGGTGACATAGGCGGCATCGTCGCTTGCGAAAAACAGGATGGCGCCGGGCAAGTCTTCCGGTTCGCCGATGCGGCCCATCGGGGTGGCGCGGCGGAAGGCTTCTTCCAGCTTTTCCGGATTGCCTGCACCCTTCTTGTAGTCATCGAAAAGCGCGGTGTTGGTGGCGCCCGGGCAGACCACATTCACGCTAATTCCGTGGCGCGCATGTTCACGCGCAATGGTCTTGGAAAAGCCAACCAGCCCTGCCTTGCACGCGGCGTAAACCGCTTCACCGGAAGAACCAACGCGCGCAGCGTCTGAGGCGATATTCACAATCCGTCCGTGGCGGCGTTCCAGCATACCGGGTATCACCGCGTGATGCATATTGAGCGCCCCGGTCAGGTTGATCGCGATCAGCTTCTGCCAATCTGCGGGCGTTGTGTCCTTGAACAGGCGGAAGATATCCCAGCCCGCATTATTCACCAGAATGCTGATGGGGCCGAGTGTGGCTTCTGCCGCCGCCACAGCGGCCTTCACGCCCTCATGATCCGTAATGTCGCAGTGAAAAGCCAGAGCCACGCCGCCGGCTTGGGTGATGTCTGCCGCTGTCTTCGCCGCGCTTTCAAGGTTGATATCAAACACCGCCACGCGACTGCCCGCTTCCCCGAAGCGCCGGCAGGTGGCCCCGCCAATACCGCCGCCGCCGCCGGTGACGATGACCGTTTTGTTCTGAAGGCCGCGCATGTTTCCCCCTGGTTCGGTTCAAACAAGATTTGACTGGCAGCGCCAGAATAGCAATACTATGATATATTAAATCTGAAATGACAATCTATTGATGCAATTTTCCATCGCCAATCCTGAAAGCCCAACCGCGCGTGAGGACGACGCGGCGCGTTTTGACGTCGCAAACCGGCTGTTTCTCAGGCTTTATCAAGCCTCTAACCTGCTGCACAAAACCGGCACGCGGGCTGTTGCGGGCTTTGGCGCTACCACCCAGCAATGGGCGGTGATGGGGGCGCTGGCTCGCCCGGCCCGCCGAGACTCCGGACTGACGGTGAAGGAATTGATCGCCTTCCTGATGGTGAGCCGCCAAAATCTGACTGCGGTGATAGATAGGCTGGTGGCAGCCGGCCTGGTGGAAAGGCTGCGCGCGGGTGGCGATGGGCGGCTCAGGCATATCCGCCTAACCGAAGAAGGTAATCGCCAATGGGCAGCGATGGGGCCGGCCATTCGCGCCTATTACCAGGCAGCCCTTGCTGATTTTTCCACTGAGGAAGCTGTGCAGCTTTTTCGCTTATTGGATCGGCTACGGGGTAGTCTCAACCGGATCGCCGAACCGGAATAGACCAGCCTAATCCACCGCGTTGCGAAAACCGCGCCCATCCGGGCCTTGCGTGACGCCAATCACGCCCGGGAAGGGGTAATGCGCGCCGGCAAGCCGCAAACCGCTCTGCGCTGCCTCGTTCAATAGCGCGGTGCGTGTCGCCAGGGATTGCGCCTGATCCACATCGAACAGAAAGCCCCATTCCGGATGCTTGATTTGCAGCGCAGGCAAATGCAGCGCATCGGCGGCAATCAGCAAGGGCTTTTCCTTGCCGAGCTGAAACCCAATTTGGCCAGGCGTGTGCCCAGGGAGCGCACGCACCGCAACACCTGGCAGGATTTCCTCGCCGGGATGGATAACAACCAGGCGTTCCCGATAGGCTTGCAGCGCGGCTTCAGCGATGGGCAATTGTACGCGCTGTACGCCATCAATCTTCTCAGGCGCTGACCAGAAGGCGATTTCATCTGCTGCCGCATACATGGTCGCATTGGGATAAACCAAGCGACCTTCATGGAACAATCCGCCGGCATGATCCCGATGCAGATGGGTCATGAAAAGATCCGTGATCTGATCAGGCGCGATGCCAAGGGCTTCCAGCGCGCGCGGCAATTGGCCGAGCGTATCCCCGCGCCAAATGCCATCTCCGGCATCAATCAGACAGAGCCTGTCACCATGGCGCAGTAGAAAGGCATTCACTGAAACGGTCATGTCGTTCAGATCCTGCCCATCCGCGATGGCAAGATCATCGCCAATCCCGCGCTTGATATCGGGAAAGCGCGAAAGCTCCATATCCAGATAGCCATCACAGAGCGCGTAGAGCTCCACGCCATCCACGCCAAGTCTTTCGGCCTTGCCGCCGGCAGCGCGGATGCGCTTTGTTGTTTCACCCATCATTTTATCCTTCTGAATTATCCGCTTAACCTAATAACAAGCGCTTTTGTGACGGCGGTCCAGACAGCCCGAGTTATTCGCAGGGTTTCCGGCTTATTGGTGGCAAGGCGTAATCCTGGCGGATTTCCCAGGGCAAGAAACTGTTCTAATAGAGCCCCTGAAACCCCCTAACCGCATCAGGTCCCCCGCCCCATGGCCGCCTATCAATACGTCTATGTCATGAAGAACCTCACCAAGTCCTATCCGGGCGGACGAGAAGTCTTCAAGGGCATCACACTGTCCTTCCTGCCGACCGCCAAGATTGGCGTGCTGGGGCCGAATGGCGCGGGTAAATCCACGCTCATGCGCATCATGTCTGGGCAGGATAAGGAGTTCGGCGGAGAGGCCTGGTCGGCGGAAGGGGCCAAGGTTGGCTATCTGCCGCAGGAACCGCAACTCGATCCCAATCTGACGGTGGGGGAGAATGTGCGCGCGGCCTTTGCCGAGCTTTCAGCGAACCTCGCCCGCTTCAACGAAATCTCCGAAAAATTCGCCGAGGAAATGAGCGAGGAGGAGATGAACAACCTGCTGGCCGAACAGGCGGAATTGCAGGAACAGATTGACGCGGTGAATGGCTGGGAAGTGGACCGGCAGGTGGATATTGCGCTGGATGCGCTGCGCTGCCCGCCGGCGGATCTGGCTGTTACGAATCTTTCGGGCGGTGAACGGCGCCGTGTGGCGCTTTGCCGCTTGTTGCTTGAAAAGCCCGATCTGCTGCTGCTTGACGAACCGACCAACCATTTGGATGCGGAAAGCGTCGCCTGGCTGGAAAAGACTCTGCGCGAATATCAGGGCGCGGTGCTGATCGTGACCCATGATCGCTACTTCCTGGACAATGTCACGAACTGGATTCTGGAAGTGGATCGTGGCCGCGGCATCCCTTATGAGGGAAATTACTCGGCCTATCTGGAAGCCAAGCGCAAGCGTCTTTCGCAGGAAGAACGCGAAGAAACCGCGCGCCAGCGGCAATTGGCGGAAGAACAGGAATGGATCGGGCGTTCACCCGCCGCACGGCAGGCGAAATCCAAGGCGCGTATCGCGGCTTATGAGGATTTGCTGCGCCGAAGCCAGGATAAGGCGCCGGACCCGACCGAAATCACCATCCCGCCAGCACCGCGGCTGGGCAATACCGTTATTGTTGCCGAGAATCTCTCCAAGGGTTTTGGCGATCGGCTGCTAATTGACAATCTTTCCTTCAAGCTGCCGCCGGGTGGCATTGTGGGCGTGATCGGCCCCAATGGCGCCGGTAAATCCACGCTGTTCAAGATGATTACGGGTGGCGAGACACCTGATTCTGGCAGCCTGGTGGTCGGCGATAGTGTCCAGCTTGGCTATGTGGATCAAAGCCGCGACAGCCTGAATGATGCGCGCAGCGTCTGGGAAGAAATCTCGGACGGGTTGGATATGATCACGATTGGCAAGCGCAGCATTCCCTCACGGGCCTATGTCGCGGCCTTCAATTTCAAGGGCGGGGATCAGCAGAAGCGCGTTGGCGTGCTTTCAGGTGGTGAACGCAACCGCGTGCATTTGGCGAAGATGCTGAAGCGCGAGCATAACGTCATTCTGCTGGACGAACCGACCAATGATTTGGATGTGGATACGCTGCGTTCGCTTGAAGAAGCGCTGATGGATTTCGCCGGCTGCGCGGTGATCATCAGCCACGACCGCTTCTTTCTGGATCGGTTGGCGACGCATATCCTGGCCTTTGAAGGCGATAGCCATGTGGAATGGTTCGAAGGCAATTTCCAAGCATATGAAGAAGACAAGCGCCGGCGCCTTGGTGCGGATGCGACAGAGCCGCACCGCATCAAGTATCGGCCCTTGCAGCGGTGAGCCAGGCGCTTGGCGCGCTGCATACGCCGCGCGGGATAAACACCGCGCGGCTTTCTCTGCTGCCGCCCGCGCCCGAGCAATTGCCTGATCTGATCCGCCTGAAGGCGGATGAACGCGTCTTTGCCTTCATGCTGCATGGTACGCGCAGCGCCGAACGCACGCGGGAAGAACTTGAAGACGATGTAGATTTTTGGGCGGTGCGTGGCTATGGCACCTGGTCTGTCTTTGTGCGGGGCAGCGGTGAGTTTCTTGGCATTTGCGGGCTGATGGAACGCCCCGATGGGCGCGGTGTGGCGCTGCGTTATGCGCTTTGGCCGGAATGCCGCGGCAAGGGCTATGCGCGGGAAGCGGCGCGCGCCGCGCTTGATTTCGGCCATGCCGCAGGCTTGCTGCGCATCATTGCCGTGGCGCGGGAGGCGAATGAAGCGTCACGGCAAGTGATGGAAGATATCGGCATGCGTCCTGCCGGCGGCTTTACCCATAAGGGGCATGCGATGGTGGTTTATGAAAGCCTGAAAGCTGCTTAATCAGCCACCTTCGCGCGCCGCCAATTGGGCAATCTGCCCGCGCATGGCATCCAGCAAAGACGCCACACGCCCACTATTGCGCTGAATGACAGCGGCATATTCGCTCCGCGTCGTCAGACGGAGCGAGGTGCCTTCCGCAATCACATCCACCACCTTGGGCTGACCGTTGATGTCAGCGACACGCCAATCCAGCGTGAAGGATGGGTTATTTGGGCGCTCGATCAGGGTGCTGACCAGGGCGTCCTCTTCGGTGCGCTGCTGTGAACGGCCGAGCGAGAATTTTACGCCGCGATACTCCCCGAAGCGCGCGGAGAGGTTGCGGATAATGATCTCATCGAAAAGCTTGTTGTAATCCTGCAATTCGGCGGGCGATGCCTGGCGCACATAGCGCCCCAGGATGAAGCGGCCAGTGCCTTCAATATCAATCGCATTGCGCAGGATGCCGGCTACCTTATCGCGTCGTTGGGTCTGGTTCAGACGTGGATCATTGATGGCATTCACCAATTCTTGCCCCGCCCTATCCACAAAGGCAGTGGCGCGGGTGATATCCATTTGCTGCGCGCGTGCTGGGGTGCTGGCCAGGCCAGCAAAGCCAGCCAGTAGAAAGCGGCGGGAAATCAAGACGCGTTGCATTATTTGGGCTCCATCACGCCCTGGCCGAAGCCAACGCCACCAGCAGGCGCCACTGCGCCACCAGGGCTCTCCTTATTCTGGATTTCAAAGGCGCGGCGCTGGCGATAGGCGGATCGCAGGGTTGAATAGGGATCAAGGGAAGTCTTGCGCACCATGTCAAAGGGTTCCAGCAGGGCTTCGCGCGTATCCACCACCGTCATCCCGATGCGCGTGTAATTCCAAACATCCAGGATCTGGCCTTGGCCTATCATGGATTGGGGATTGGTATAAATATCGACTCCAAAGCCCACCAAATCACGCGCCGTGGTCGGGCCGAGCAGCGGGATGAACATATAAAAGCCCTCCCCCACGCCCCAAACGGCGAAGGTCTGGCCCATATCCTCGGAATGGCCATGCACATCATTGCGGCGGCCAACATCCACAATGCCGCCAATCCCAATGGTGGAATTCACGATGAAGCGGCCAAGCGTTTCGCGTGCGCGCGGCAGATTGCCTTGCAGCAGGTCACCGATCAGGATCGTTGGCGTGCGCAAATTACCGAGCACATTGCGAATCCCGGAACGGACTGGTTGGGGGAGCAAGTCCCGATAGGCTTCCGCGATTGGCTGCAATACGGCCTTGTCTATCACTTCATTCACTTCAAACATGGCGCGGTTGGCAGGTTCAAAGGGGTCGTTATTCTCCCGGAACTCCTGCAATGCTTCCGGGTCATCGGCGGGCGGGCGCGTGGCGCAGCCTGCCAAAAGCAGCAGGATAAGCGCGGCAGGGCCGAGGATGCGGGTGGCAAGTGGTTTCATAAAAGGCTTCTTAGCGCAAAAAGCTTGTTAATAGGAACCGCTTACCCCACGGGAAGCACCCTTGCCAAGAGCAGCGCGATGGGCAATGGGGGGCGCCGTTGCGGAAAAGCAAACGCCTCACCATGTCGGGATTTGTCATGAATAACCTTGCCCCTGGCCCGCTTGCCCGCTGGCTGACTGGCCCGCGTTTCAGCGCCCTTCCGGCCCCGGCGGCCTTGCCGGCGCCACGGCTTTCCTTTGAGTTTTTCCCGCCGAAGACGGACAAGCTGGAAGAACAGCTTTGGGCCTGTATTCGGCGGTTGGAGCCGCTGGGTCCTCGATTCGTCTCGGTCACTTATGGGGCAGGGGGGAGCACGCAGGAACGTACCCATGCCACGGTGGCGCGCCTGGTGGCGGAAACCAGCCTGACCCCCGCCGCGCATCTGACCTGTGTGGGTGCAACGCGTGATGAGGTGGATGAGGTTGCGCGGCGCTATTGGGCTGCCGGTGTGCGCCATATTGTGGCCTTGCGCGGTGATCCGCCGGCGGGGGCTTCCGAATACGTGCCCCATCCCGGCGGCTATGCGCAGGCCGAGGATTTGGTGCGGGGCCTGAAGCGCATTGGTGATTTTGAAATCAGTGTTGGTGCCTATCCGGAAACCCATCCGGCAGCGTTGTCCGCAGATGCGGATTTGGATTTCCTGAAGCGTAAGATTGATTCGGGGGCGACGCGCGCCATTACGCAGTATTTCTTCGAGGGCGAGACGTTCTTGCGTTTCATTGATCGCTGCCATGCCAAGGGCATCAATGTGCCGATCGTGCCGGGTATTTTGCCGGTCTCAAACTTCCAACAGGTGGTGAAATTCTCGGCCATGTGTGGCGCGAGCGTCCCCGCCTGGATGGGCCAGATGTTTGAGGGCTTGGAGGAGGATGCGGAGACGCGGCGCATGGTCGCTGCCGTGGTGGCCGCTGAGCAGGTGCGTCTTTTGCAGGCCAATGGGGTGGATGAATTCCATTTCTACACGCTGAACCGCCCCGATTTGACCTACGCCATCGCCCATATCCTGGGCGCCCGCCCCCGCTAGACTTCAGTTTCGGCGGGGTCCGGGGTAATACTATTACCCCGGCGGGGGCCTGGGGGCGGAGCCCCCGGTCCTGCCATTGATCTGTGTTGTGGGTTATAGAGGTTTCATGCAGACCCTTTTCACCCCCACCCAATTGTCTGACCCGGACGTCGCCGAAAGCAACCGCATTCTGCGGAGTTGCGTCCATTGCGGTATGTGTACCGCGACCTGCCCCACATTTTTGTTGCGTGGTGATGAGTTGGATTCGCCTCGGGGTCGGATTTACCTGATCAAAGACATGCTGGAATCGGGCCGCCCGGCGAGTGAGTTGGAGGTGCGGCATATTGACCGCTGCCTGTCCTGCCTGTCCTGCATGACGACCTGCCCTTCTGGCGTGCATTACATGCATCTGGTGGATCATGCGCGGGCCTATATTGAAAAGACCTATCAGCGCCCGGCGGCGGAGCGGTTTTTGCGGCGTTTGCTCTCGGCAGTTTTGCCATATCCCTTCCGGTTTCGGGTAGCCTTGGTGGGGGCGAGTTTGGCGCGGCCTTTTGCGCGGCTGGTGCCGGGCGCGTCACCCATGGCGGAAAGGCTGCGCGCCATGTTGCGCTTGGCACCGGCGAGTGTGCCATCGCCTTCCGCGACTGAGCGTCGGGGTATTTTCCCGGCACAGGGCGAAAGGCGCGGGCGGGTTGGCTTGCTGACCGGCTGCGCGCAGCAAGTGCTGGCCCCTTCGATCAATGAGGCGACG
>Ga0315899_10003040_pt1 | contig 18324 bp, 16 predicted proteins | sample LakEriMetagenome_2_FD_203518 | JGI IMG/M metagenome (GOLD analysis project Ga0315899, IMG submission 203518) | Freshwater fungal communities from buoy surface, Lake Erie, Ohio, United States - Buoy 4 MA112 | ecosystem: Environmental > Aquatic > Freshwater > Lake | place: USA: Lake Erie, Ohio... | reverse complement strand
TGTAACCTTTATGAATGTTTGTGTATGATGATGAATGATATATGATCTGTATATATGTGCAATATATGTGTATAATGATGAATGTTACATGATGTGTATGTATGTGTGTATGATGATGAATGATGTATGATGTGCATATACAGTGCGTGTGTAATGATGAATGATATATAAATGTGTGTATAATGATGAATGATGTGTATTTGTATGTGTATGATGATGAATGATACATGATCGGTATATATGTGTGTATGACGATGCATGATATATGATCTGTATATATATGTGTGTATAATGATATATTTTGTTGATAAATGTGACAATGTTTATATGTATACTAGTGTCACAACCAGGTAAAGGTGTTTATATGTATACTAGTGTCACAACAACCAAGATCGGCCAGGATCACGAGAGAGAGAGAGAGAGAGAGAGAGAGCGAGCGAGCGAGAGAGTATGCTCTCATTTCGTGTGCAGACTCACACAGACTGCTTTCTTTTTCTCCACAGCTTCCACAGCACACGCGGAAACGTGCAATGTCAAGCCTTGAAAAGAAGCGGTCAAGAATGACCCCCCCCCGGTTCTCGGACCCTAGTGCTTGATGATTAATGTCAAGCCTTGAATGCCACTCAATCGTTTCCCGAAACCTCCGCCCCGAGGGCGGAGGCGCGTCCCCGGGGCGCGCCGTCTCTAAGGAACGGCTAGGTGATTGGGACGGACAACTGACGTCTGTGCCTCCCTGTGTGAACGTCTCTCCCCCCTGTGCTTGCCACAAGGCCAAGCGGAGAGTGGGTATACACCGCTTATACTACTGGTATAGTCCTCGCTGGGCCGCGAGTGCCCAGGGGCGGTGTTACCCAACAGGGCGTTGCTCTGACCAAACTTGAGTCATTTATTGATTGTCAAAAACATTGGGCCGGACCGGACGGTCTGGGCCCATTTGTGTGTTGCCGAAAGGCGTGCCACAAGGCCAAACGGAGAGCGGGGGTATAGTACTCGCCGTCATATGCTGGGCCCCGTGCGCCCACAGGCGGTGTTACCCGACAGGGAGTTGTACTTGCCGACCTTCAGTCATCTTTGTTTGTCAATAAACTTCTCTCTCTCCCGCCCCCCCCCCCCTCCTGCGGCGTCGCGCCCAGCGTCCACCTCATTCATCGCTTTTGCTTTCAATAAACCTACCTTACTCCTTGCCTGTCACTGCACAACGCTGGACCCTCCCTGCTGCAAGTGTCGTCCCTGATGAACTGGCGTGCGCGAGCCAGGTTGCTCGCGCTGCATGCCAAATTTCTGAAAAGTCCCATTTTCATACTTACTCTCTCATCATTCCGTCCTCGTTCCCCTCCATGCTGTGCGGCTGGCTAAAGTTACAGATTTGCTGGCGAATACACGCCCTGGGCAACCAGAACAATGCCGGCTGCCGAAACGGCGCAAATATAAATATGTTGGTGTTCACCGTACAACAGCCAGTTTCTCTGCTTCTGCTTGGTTAAGGAGAAGACGCAGGCGCCGGGGAAAAGTTTTCTGCGTTGTGCTCCTCCAACAGCTGCGCCATCCTCGCCGCTCCGCCCTCAATCGCATTGCGTCCCTCGTCGCGCCTCTCGTTGCTGCCATCAACGCACGCGCACGCGGGGTGTGGGGGGCGGCATGCATGTGTCAGCGCGCGCCAGAGCACCAAGCCGCCGCGTTACACGGCCCTGTCGGCAAATGCCGCACAGCAGCACATATGGCGGGCGCGGGGGCCTCTGCAGGGGTAACGCACAAGCGGAAAGCCTCACGCCTCAGCCTTGCTGACTCCGCCATCGCCCTTTCCATGAACCGGGCCTGGACATCGCCGTCAACCGCGTCATACTGTGCGTCAACCGCGTCATTCTGTGACGGCGGGTTGTTGGGCGCGCCCTGGTCCGTGTTGCCGTCCTCCTCCCCAGCGGGATTCAGCGTCGTCCCGCCGTTCTCGCCGCCGTTCTCGCCTGCCATTTTTCAACCTATTTAGTTTTTGTTTTTTAAAAAAATAAAAAGAAAAATCCAGGAATTGTTGGAGAACAGGGTGTTTGCCAACGGCTATGGGCGGCGTCCTGCAGGAGATGACGCAGGACCTGGGCCGGCAGCTCCGGGACATGGACGCTGTGGGTGACCCCGATCGGCTGAGGAGCGCCGGCGGGGCACGGCCCGCTCAGGACAAGAAAGGGCCAGCGCGCGCGAAAACGTAGGCTCAAGCGCTCGCGTGCACCCAGAGTCTGCTGTGCTGCCCCTACATCCTCACGCGTGCCTGCTCGCATCCTCGCGCTCGTCGAGCGCTCGCATGCACCCAAAGTCTGATGTGCTGCCACTGCATCCTCACGCGTGCCTTCTCCCATCCTCTCGCCCTCGTCTGGTGAGCAGCAAGGCTGCCCCGGACCATTTCCTTGACGAGTTCCTCAGCTTTACCGCGCGCGTTCGTCAACTTGAATCCTGGAAGGTGTGCGGTGGGGGCCTTGGGCGATGCAAATCTTTTTATGATGTGTCTATTGCTGCTCATATTCTCTTGCTGCCTTTCCCGCAGGACGAACTCGAACGCAAAACGATCAAGAGCGACAACAGTGGCATCACAGGCCTGAAGAACGACATTAAGGTGGATATATTTAAGCGCGAGGGCAGCGGGAAGCTGGCGTCTAAAAAGGCCCGGATGCCGCCTGCTCAAGCGCCGCGTGTGAAGGCTACTAAGGACCCGCGAACCTCCAAGGTATCATTGCATCAGCTCTCTCTTTTTGTTGCTGTGTGACCAATGGATTCATTCTGCTGAGCTCTAGCAATTGGGAACGGCCCTAATCGATGGACTGGTATAGGACGACCTGGATGCCGCGATGCGGCGCTTGCACGACCTGGAGGCCCGCACATCCGTGTCCGAAATACCGCCCAGACTGCAGAATCTTTTCCAGGTGCCAAGCGTCGACAAAAAAAGAATGAGCAGCGCGGAGCGAGATCTGCTGGCACTTCAGATCTATGCGCCTAATTGGCGGCCCAAGCAAAAAGTGCGCAAAGGCAAGAAAATGCGGAGCGCGACTCCGAAATCTGCCGAAAGTAATTTGATGATGGCGCCCAAAATGTGGGAGCAAAGCGACGAGGGCATGGGTCTGGGTCTTGAGTACGATGAGAAGGTCTTGACAGATGCAACCTTCATCTTTCCTCTCGACGAAGTTGAGCCAATAGTACTTTCGCGCCCGGGATCGCGGAACGGGTGGCAGAACGGGTTCCCTCGGGAGAGAACCCATACTTCTTCCGACCCTGTTCAGGGCGAGAAAAGAGTACGCAAAAGCAAGAAGAAAAATAGCACGCCGTCGGATTCCCTCGAAACGCTTCCACGACCGCAGTCAGCATTGTCTCCGACGCAGCGCGAGCCATACACAGCATCGTCGCCCCCAAGAGAGCTCACGCGTGATGAACGTGAATTATTCAAGGCCCTTCCCCGCCCTGCTTCCGCCATGGAGACTGGAAGAGTGTCAAGCCACTTGAAAGCTACACCGCAGAAACATGTGTTGCGAGCACGAAGCACTGAGAGTCTTCCACGTTCAAGCTGCTCTGCTGACATCGAGGTCACAGACGACCACCTGGCATCAGAAAGAAGCACCGCAAGCAGGCGGAAACTGGGCGAGAATGCGGCATACATGAGGTTGAAGCCCAAGTTAGTGACAGCAACAAAAGAAATGTCAGAAAAGGGTTCCTCGAGCAGTCACGTAAAATCTTCAGGGTGCCCCGAATGTTTTGATGCGTTTGGGGGAATCTGTTACAAACATTTGCATACGACATGGAAGGGCTCCATGAAGCAGGCGCTAATGGACGAGGAAGAAATGCGCGCAAAGCGGTCGCTCTCTTTACACCACGGGGCCGATGGAACGATGCTGCGGGTCAAACTGTTTACATCAACACACCAGGAACATCGCGGCCAAGAAGTTTTTTTGGCAGTCAGGCCTGACGAAACGGTAGGCTCGGTCAAGCATCGTATTTGTGAGGACCACGGCACGCCCACGATGTTCCAGCGATTCGTCTTCCGTGGACACTACCTTGAGGACAACTTGGCAACCATGGAGCAGTGTGGCATCGATAATTCGGGAGTGCTCTTTGTTGTCTTGCAGCCGCCTTTGATGGGTGCACAAATTCCGGCAGGCGGATGCGAATATTGCTCCCTATCGCTGGGTGGTGTCTGCACACGCCATCTGCGCGACAAACGCGGAGATATATACCCAAAAGAGCTACGCGAAACATTCCAACTTGACAATGAGCACAGCAATAGACGTGCAGACACGAACCTGGAAGGAAAGCAAGAGTCAATAGATGAATGCAGACTGAGACATGGCAACATGGTTCTACAACTATTTCGTGTGGAAATGCTGCAGCGATTTAACACCGTGTTCGATGCCTGGGTCTACTTTGACATGGACGGGGATGGGAGCATTACCATGAAGGAGTTTGTTGCGTTGTGTCGCCCGCTGAAATTACCCAAGGAAGTTTGCATTGAGCTTGTCTTCCATGAGATCGATGCCAAGGAGGAGCTTATGAAGCTCTTTCCCTTTACCTTTGTCCGTGCCGTCATTTGGCACGAGTCAGCATGCAATCTCAAAATCAAGTCTCAAATCTACCGAGGTGTGGATGCAGCACGGGTCAATCGCAGGTAAGTGGGTGATTGCTACTCCCTTCGCCCAAAATTTACGAGAAAACTCTACTGTGCGCAAGCCCTATGCACCAATACCCACTATTTTGAAACTGAGTCTTTGTCACATTAGATTTTGGTTGCATGCCTCCTGAACTCGTAAACCATATTTTCAGAGAAATTTTTAGAATCGCGCAAGAGCGAAGCTCTTTGCCCACGCCCATTTTTGCGGGAATCAATGATGTCAAAAGGTCCGCGTCACCGTCCATGTCTCCCGGTCAGGGCACGGCGCGATCAGTTTCGCATGCCTCTATGTCTTCTTCACGCCCAGTTTCGACTTCCTCCCGCAGCTGTCCTCAATGCGAAAAAGCAATTAATGGTAACGTGACTGTGTTTTCCTCGTGCTGGCTATGTTGATCCCGATACTTTGTACAGGGTAGCGGACTCTGTCTCGCACCACCCTTACTGCCATTCAATTGACCCGCCTACTGGTTTTGCAGTCATCGACGGCTGTTGCGAACGCCAAAATACGTAATCACATAAGGCACACACACACACACACAGGCACACACGCGTACACACACACTCACACTCACTCACTCACGTACACACGCATCCCCGAAATCGCATGGAACCAGGCTTTTGCCACCGATGCCTACCAGTATACAAAAACGGAGTGAGAATGAAGCCAGACACCAATGTCGAGCACCTCTACATTAAGGTAACGCCTTCGTTTGCGCTCTGCCGTGCTCCTATGACTGTTTATTGCTGCGATTCTCCATCCCCTCTGACAGTCTGCCTGCCCGAGAAACTGCATCCCACAATCTGCTGACAACTGTGCTGGGTCTAGGCTCTTGAAATTGCGGACGACTCAAAGTACATGGCGCTCAACAGCGCAACTCCTTGGGCCTTCTTTGAGCTAGATGGCGTCGAGTGCGGAAAAGGCAGCATGGTCTCGGTGATGTTTGAAAATGACAAGTGGCACAAAGGTTATCTGGACGCCTACAACCCAAGGACCAGTAAAGTTCGTATTCTGTTTCCAGATCCCAGAATAGGTAATCCTGGCATGCTTTTCCTTTCTTGTGACACCAATCCCCAGGTGCTGATCTCTTTGCGAGTTTGGCTGGGCCTGAAATTCTGTGCTTGCTTGTGCCTTTTCTGCGCTTCAGGTTCGGTACACGCTCCAATTACGTCGCTGATGATTAAAGTCGACGATTCGGAGCAAAACGCCGCCCAAGAAGCTGACGGATCGCAGTCAGTTCGATGGGGCGGCAATAAAACAGGCTTTCATGAAGGGTCAAAGGAAAATGTCTGCGGGCAAAATGATAAAAACCACGACAACGCAGTGCACAAGGAGACAGGCACTTCCTCCCCACCTTTGGAGGTACGAGTTCTGCTGCCACAAGCGGATTACACGAACAACAACGATATTGAGACCGCCTCAGATCAGCTGCAACAGAACCAGGGAGATCAGAGAATGCTACAGAACCGAAGACCCGTCGGTCTCAGTTTTAAGGGAAACAACTGCAACCCACCGTCAGCACTACCATCTCAAAGGACGCGGGCGTCTGAGCAACAGGAAGTGGGTGAAGAGGTGCATGGGGTCACTGTTACTCCAGCAGAAACATAGGCAAATCCTGTCCAGGCAGAACCGGCACCCAAGGCATTGCAACAAGCGTCGACTGACGATAGCGACGATGAGGAAGAAAAGCGGCAGCAAGCACGATGCAGAAGAAAATGGCAGTAGCAACACCAGGCAGTATGCCCGTGCAAGGTGCAGTCCAAGGTACTGCAAGGGGGAAATGAAAATTTGCACTTAAGTGCATGGGTGCTTGAGCTATTTGCGTTCGTGCATCTCGCAAGCCGTGCTGTCCACCATGGAATGATGTCCAATAAGACCGTCTAACTGTTCTCGAGCAGGAGGTGGCTCGTACACCGTTTCTGAAGGAAAACTATTTTTAGGAAAAATCAGAATTAGCCTTGAGTTAATTTAATTCAATAGAAGATCCTAAAAAACCACCGATCAGCTAAGCGATGAAATCAGTCATCGGAATTGAGCTGCCCGACTGCTCCATGATGTGCGTGTGCATGATGTAGCTTCCTGTAAGAAGAAATGGCACTCCACGTCAGGTCCCCGTGAGCTTGTGAAGTTTTGGTGTGAGAGAGAAAGTGTGTGTGTGTGAGTAAGTGAGTGTGTGTGTGGGTGTGCGTGTGCACCTGCGCTTCAGGTAGCCCACCACTTGCAAAACAATTTCCGGATCGCCCCTATCGTTCTCTGTCTGCGCAGCTCGCTGAAATGCCTTGCTCAAATTCAAGCGCACACCCGCAACAGTCATGGGTGGGAAGCGCGCAGCTGGGTTGCTGGCCAGCTGCGCATAATCTGGGGTATCATCTTCAGCTACAAACCCTTGCACATCAATCAGCGTGCCCACGGGTACATCTTTGTCGTCCTTGCCTTGTATCACAAAGTCGAGCCTGCACGCAGAAAACAACGCATCAGCACGGCGACGGAAGCCAGATCAGCGGAATACGCAAGGAGCTGCAGCATGGCGGAGAGCCAGAGAAATTTTCGCATGTGTGTGTGTGTGTGTGTGTGTGTGTGTGTGTGTGTGTGTATGCGTGTACATACACACACACAGACACAGACACAGACACAGACACACACACACACACACACCACATATGTATATATATACCTTGACCACGGGCGGGGTTTTGACACGAGCATTTGCCGGACGGGAGGCTCGAGGAAGGCATCCTTTCGTAGCACATGCTCTTCCCAACCCTCAAAACAATCCTCCGGAAAATCGATGGCCACCAGGCCATTGTCCTTATGCGCACCGTCAACAAATTTGAAGAAAATGGTATTTTCGGGAATTTTGCGCAGCAGCAGTTCAAGGCCACCGAACGGCGAGATTTTTTCGGCATTCCAGTACGTTGCCTCTCTGTGCAAAATTGTGCCCTTCGGCGGCTTTGCTATTTTCAGCATGCAGACCGATAATACCTGTAATGGGTCGACTGTGCCCAGTGGACCTGCACGCGAAAACAAGCGAAATGTCAGAGCGACCACAGATTAGCCCCGACATGTTTGCGTGACTAGTAGCAAATAGATCATGATTCCTTGTCAAAGAATCATGATCTATTCATGCAGGAATCATAATCTTTATGTACTACATAAAGCAACTATGATGAAAATGTGCTCAGAGCATATTTGCTTCTCTAGTGCATAGATGGATGCGTTTGCGAGGGAGTGTGTTGTTGTGCTCTCACCATTGTGATTCTTCTCATAGTGACGAAAGTAGATGGTCCAGTCACTTTTTAGTCCTACGCGTCGAGTATAGTGCTCATCGGCCCTCGCCCACAAGAGGAATCGACCTCTGCTTGCGCCTTCTGATAACACTTTTTGACGCACTTTCTTCGCTAGTAGCGTCTGGAGAAAGTCGAATACTTGAAGCGCATGCGACATGTACACCACATCCGCCTGCAAACAGACCAGTCAGCACCAGAACTGCTGCATGAAAGCTATTCTAAGCAGACTTACCAGCATAAGTCTTCGCTGTCTCTTCACATCGATGGACATGAGGTGCGGCGTGCGCCAGGCCATCAATGTCAGCATGACCTGTTCAAAACTTATACTACTCGAGAATTTCTCAGGCTTCTTTTTGCCGAGAATGGCACCTTTGAAGAATTGCCACAAAGTCATTTTCCTGCGACTGCGTCCCTGGAGCAGCTTGGCGTGGGACTGGTTTTCGATGGCCACTAGGTTTAATTCTGCTCGGATCAGCCGTTCGAATGCTCTTTCCTGTCAACTTAAAATGTTAGCACACGCTAAAAACCGGACTTCATGCAATACACGGGCGACGAGCAAGCGCACAATCGGTCCAGAGACACACACACCTGAGCACCGTAAATCAATTCACCCTGGTCCGCAGGTGTAAAGTAGGTGTCGCCAGACTTGACAAAGTCACCCGATTGGAGGTGGCTGATGCCAAAAGCGTTCCATTCTTCGGCAGTGAATTCAGTCTTGCGCGACAGTGCTTCAGCTAATAGCCAGTTATCCAGATCGCGGCCGTCCCATTCGGTAGGCTCAAGATCTAAGTGTGGATGAGTATTTCCCATGGGCATCCACTTTAAGCCGAGCGCAGGGGGTTTGGCGCGAAAGCCAAGCGGCTGAGGCATTTCACGCATCAACGAGCGGATGCAGGTCAAAGATATTTTACCCGTTCCTGCGTCGAACCTGTTAAATACCGCAGCACACTCTTTGAATTGGTGGAAAGAGGCTCCATTTGTCCACTCGTCTGTTTCCTCATGGTCTACTGCATTCATTATCGCGTTTAGATTATCCAGGATCACGCCGACGAGCAGGTTCAGAATCATTAGATGCATTACAACTTTGATGAACATGAACAAAAATTGCGCAGGGATGCCAGAGCCACAATCACCAAACGTGTACCCATCAAACTGGGGAGTACAGAGCGGGGGCTCGATACTACAGTCTGCCATGAGGTCCATCCACTCTTCACCGACTAGAACCTGGTATATCACCCTCATGGCCTGTGCAAAGTCACGGAAATTCGCAGCTGGACCCAACTTATCTTGAAATCGGGTTTCGCTATAGAGCGCCACCCCAAGTGCCGCAGTGCTGTACATAACCAGGAACAGCAGGCCGCATACGTTGATGAGCTGCGGTAGAGTTACAAGAATCGTATCGAAGACAATACGGATAGGGCGAATGATGAGCATCAATTTCAGAATACGTATTAGTCGAAGTCCCTTGCCAACCTGTCCGAAGCTCCCAATGGCCCCCACAAAGGTGAATATCAAACCGAGAGCGATGAAAGCGTCAAACAGATTCCATTTATTGTCGAGGAAGTGACGTGGTCCTTCTGCAAGTACGCGCAGCAGGACTTCGGCTACCAGCTCAACAAAGAAGATTGCATTTTGGATTTCCATCATCGCTCTGAATTCGGCGGATGCATCCGCATGGTCTGTGAGCATGAAGATGGCATTGATGGCAATGCACGCAGCAGAGAAGGCTTGGAAGTAGGACGAGTCTAGATAGCGCCGCAAGGTGGTGCTGGCGGGGTTCGCGAGTGGCTTGATGTTGTGTTTGCCCCTGCTTACCGCGTGCATATATTTCATCTGCTGGCTATATCGTAAATCAGCGCTGGTCCTGCCCTGATTCGCATTGATACCATCCACAGTAAAGCCCGCGACGATATTCGAAACGAACATGGCGCCCAAGATGATGAAGGCTACAAAGTAAATAGCATACCACCTACTGAAATCTGTCAGCGGGCTCTGATCTACGGCTGTTACATCCATTGCCGCATACATCACTGATACGTACTTGATTGTCCCAAGCCTGTATACCATCTTGAAAGAGCTCGAAAAGTCGTCAAAGTCATAATCCGGATTAAGCCAAGATCTGGGGACCATGTAGGCTGTACCGCCCACTTCCAGTACGTGCGATCCTGAGCACAAGGCCTTTCCGCCAGGGTACTCAGCACCCGGAGTAGAGCACGCATAGAAGCGTCCGCCAAAGAAGGACATGCCAAGCACGGCAAATACAGAGAACGTGACGGCTGTATAAAGCAAGACGTAGCCGATCGGCTGCAATGTGCCGATGAAAGCGTTTATTAGGATCCTCATCCCTTCGTTTCTCTTGATCAACTGCACAGAATTCAGCATGTTCAGATCACGACTACCAGAATGACATGAAACCAAATAGGTGGGGGTTGTGGCTGCTGAATATAAAGTCTTATGCGCATAGACGCATGCAAAGATTGCATATTTTTACTTTTCCTACTAGTCTGGAAGCGCACGGTAAGTACCCGGAGCGGCGACAAAATACGAGCACTGCGCATGACTTTGCCGGCGTTCGCTGCTGGAATAAGGCCCGAAATATCGATAAGGGCAAAAATGAGAATGCCAAAGTCCAAACGATTCCAACCGTCCGAAAGATATGCATGTCTTGTGTTGATGAAGCCCCGCGACATGGCACGCACGATAAACTCAGCGAGGAAACACATTGTAAACACTATGTTCAAAACGCCAGATACCTCATAGGGTATTATAGGCTTGGCTCCAGGGACATCGGGATATTGTGGCGAAATCACGAGGATGATGCAGCTGGCGACGACAATGAGCATGATGAACCCATCAAATAGAGGGTGCTGATCGAAATAGATACAAATTTTCCGAAGAAAGAACGTGCTCGAGAAGCCACACAGGACAGGCTCCTCAAAATCCGAATGCAGGCTGGTATTTTGCAGCTGCTTTTCGCGTGGAGATTCAAGCCCCTCAGACCTATCTTGCACAATCTTGATGATGATGTTCGTTCGTTCAGTCAATTTGTGATTGATGATTGACAATTTCCGTCTCGAGAGAGACGGAACTCTGAAACTCTCTGAAAACATAGGGCTCAGTTGTGTCTTGGGACTTTTCGGTGGGCTCGAATCACTGTTGTGCATGGATGTCGTTGCCAGTGAACGCCCAAGCTGTATACTGTTCTTCCACTTGATAAACTCCCTGTAGTTTGCACGCAGGGTGGTTGAAACGAATTTTTGATAGCCCGGACCTTCAATGTCTTGCATGGTTTGCGACACTTGAATGTATGTAACTATTGCCGAAATGAAGAGATTGCCTATCACAAAGATCGAAAATATGAGCCAAACCACAACAAATGCAGCATTAATGTAGGACCAAAATGGGCTTTGACCAGCAGCCATTGCGTCATACAAGACGCTTGTCCATGAATCGCCTGTAAAAATCTGGAACGATGTGAGCATAGCCGAAAACAAGGAGGAGAAATTGGAGCGGCCTGTCATCGAGTCACCTATCAGGTACATACCGCACACGGCCGTGCAGAAGGTGCACAGAAAAAGAAAGACGGTAACATTAAAAATCGAGCGCAAACTGTCCATGGTTTCCGAGAGAATGCGATTGAGCGTCGGCAAAAGTGCCATGAGCCTATACATGCGCAACGAATCAATAGCCCTCAATGCCATTCCTAGCTGTTTTATCGTCGTCTCGTCCGTTCCGAGATTTTCTATCCATGAGCGTGGCAACCTCTCTGGGTACGCAAGTACAAACCCAACAACACTGAGGACCAGAACCGACAACCAGAGAATGTTGCCGGGTTCTTGAACGTAACGTCGTGGTGAAAAGCTGACTGATGCAAATTTCAGAGAGGCTTCGACCGCAAAGAAAAAATTGCAAGCCAGGTAAAGATGCCACAGGGCAGATTCGTTCCCAAAAAAATCTGTCAAGAGCTTTCTAGATTCCTTCATGCCGTGCCCGTACACAGCCAACACAGTCATTTGCAAAATTATTGCCAAATAGGCTAAGAAACGAAAAACATGCAGCTGCAGCAGCCATTCAGATCCCTTATGATATACGGCAACGGGCCTTGAGGTCGCAGTCTTACAGACGCGCATCAGCTTTGCGCGGTGCGCTTCTGTGGCAGCCCCGTATGCCTTGACTATAATGGCTAAGTAAAGTCCCAGGTGCATGAATGTTGTAAAGGCGCTGACTAATCCTCCAAAGTAGATCGCCGTCAGTGCAATCTCAAATGGCTGCGTTTCGAGAGCTCTGGCAAGCGGCTCGTATTGTCCATCGGCAACTGAAATCTGAAAGACCACCGCCATGGCGCTCCCAATATGATCGAAGTGCATGAAGCCGTTCATGGGATTGCTCATATCCTTACATTCAGTTTTCACTGCACCAGCACCGTCTTTGCGAAATTCATCCAATTGGCACGTATGATACCGGCCCACAGCATCCATGGGGAATTTACCCTCGAACGTAGTCTCTGTGTAGCCCTTGGCCTTGTCCGCGACATCCCAGTACTTGCAGCTTTTGTCGTAGGGATATCCACTGCAACATTTGCATATGCGTTAGAGCAGTCCTGTCTCTAGCTGCACTGTTTTGAGTAACTAGCTTCGGATGCGGACGCTGAGACCACACACACGCACACGCACGCGCGCACACACACGCACACACACGGCAAGAATCAGTGGCACGCTGTGCCCCAATCAAGGAGTGGACTGAGAACACACCTAGACGGCTTGTACAGGCTACCGCCACCTTCGTTGACCCATAGCTGACGAACAAAGTCTTCGTTAGAGCAGGTGTTCTTCCACGAAGAGCTAAAATCTGAGGCGCAGGATGGGAGATCACGGTCGATCATCACGCATGTCCGCCTGAAGGAACTTTGGTACATTGCCATGCCAAAAATAGCGAAAACTGCGAAATAAAACAGGCAGATTAGGGATATGGTCATGAGTTGCCCGCTGCACCTTTCCAAAGTAAAAAAAATCACTTCAAAGTCCTTCAACAGTTTCGTGAGGTACGTAAACTGGAAGACTCTCAGCAGCCGAAAGGGTCTCAAGGTGGGCGCTTGGAAGCCCAGCACCCCGCCGGAAATCGATGCAATCACTTCCAAAATACACACCAAAAACACCACGACATCGATTTTGTGGAAAACTGAGACCCTGAGCCAGGTACCCGGGCTTCCTTGAAGCCCCAGAGCTATGATTCCAGTGGCGACTTCCACAAACAAGATGAAGATTGAAACAAAGTTGAAGACTAGCGCAGCCAACTCGCTGACGCTCATCTTGTCACTGACGACAACTCTGTTCAACTCTGGGCTGGCAGCGACAAACAAGACGTTTGCAAGCCACACAAGTTGAAACGCTGCCTGGGCGTAACGTGAGTTATAAATGTCGAAGCAAAAGTTGCGGACTATACTCTTCTGTGAGAATCCTCCGCACAACAAGGGCAACGACACATCGCAACAATCATATATAAGTTTTGGGAATTGAGCTCTTTCTTCATCGCTCCCATCGCCACCCTCCTCGATGCTCCCAGCGCCGTCAGACCTGGACGTTGCTGCGATGGTAGGCTGGGAGTCTTTCCCGTCTTGCCAACCAAACTCAATGACTTGACCAGCGACCTGGGTGTTGGCAGTACTTGGTTTGCTTGCCACAGGTTCCTCTTCTGCCAAATACTCCGGTTCGCCTTCTGCCGCCAAGTCCTCTTGCCCGGCCCCCATCTTTTCCTCCCACGGGTCATCTGGAATGTCCAGATCCCCCACCACGATGCGACGCACCGTGTTAGAGGCCTGCTTTGCCAGCATGTACTTCTGAGTCTCCGTTTCGATCTTGTCCGGCACTGCTCCCGGCAGGATATCGCTCCACTTGGGTACGTCCTGGCTATCTTTGGCGCCGTTCAAGCGGTTGTCTAACACGCTCAACCGGCCCATTCGCGCCTCCAAGTCGGCAATTTTCTCATGCACCTGCTTCGTTTGATCTTCCTTCCACTTTCGGATTTCAGCGCGCGGCCGCCCCATCGAATGTTCCTCGGTGAGCGTTTCCGCGAAGGTCAGCGGCACAATGATTCCCAGCGACCCTGGCGCGTTGGCAGAGGGTACCTGCGGACAGTTTTTAGAGGCGAGTTTTTACAAAAAGTTAACACCGCCTTATGCGCAGTGTTGTGTTACATGACCGGGATTTGCGCCGGACAGGCACGCAAAGTCGGACATTGGACTACACAGTCTGGCGCGTCCACTGAAAAGGCACCATGCATGACACAGCAGTAGCCAAGGTTGAATGCAGTGGCGCGCAAGGAAACTGACCCGCTGGAAGCCCGAGGGCAACCGCGAGAAGCCGTCCTGTTCGACGGGAGCGGAGGCCGATGCAAGCGCCGCCGCGGCCCTCAGCTTTGCCCAGCCCGCTGCCACAGACCGCTTTGCACGTGAGCAGCGGAGGAGCCACTGGCTGCCGACGCAAGACGCGAAACAGAATGATACCGGTGCCGCCGGCAGCCACGCCGCTGCCCTTGGAGGAGACGCGTGCAAAGGTGGACGCGGCCCGCTGGAATTTTGCCTTGGCGCTCGACTTGCTGCCGCCGGACCCCGTTCGGGTGATCGAGGGGACCCGAGCGAGACCCCCCCATGCATCATGGTCGAATGTGACCGAGGCGCCCGATCCCGCTCTTCTGAAGCCGTCCGACGGCGCCCGCCTCTGGAGCTGACGCGTGATTGCGTCGTCTGCCATCGCGGCTGGAGCCGCCGCCCTTCAAGATCGAATGGTCGTGATGGAGTTGGCAGGGCACGCCATGACCTCACAAGGCAGCCGGGGCATCCGAAATCAACTGCCTCGAAATATTTCTTACAATTGTAGTTCGCAATTTGAAGGGGAGCATGCGTTCTTCTTGACAAGTAGCCAGCGCTTGCCACCGTTCGTGACGCGCCTGGACATTGCGCAGGCGTGCGCGTTCGGCCTGCCCAGGACCGGAGGTGCGGTTTCACGCCATGGGCGCCTACCTCTCCCAGCCCAACACGGAGAAGCATTCCGAGGACGGCGAGGGTCCGGCGAACCTTGGCATTCGCTATGGCGTCTCTGAGATGCAGGGCTGGCGGATGCACATGGAGGTGCGTTCGCTGTTTTCGTCCGTCTGTGCCTGCGCCTGCGCCTGGGGGAGTCGTGTGACGAGTGCGCTCTCCCCGCCCGTACCACGCATGCGCGCCGCAGGATGCTCACATTACCAGGCCCGAGTTGAGGAAGGGCTGCGGCATCGGCATGTTTGCAGTTTTTGACGGGTAAATTTAAGCTGCGATGGAAGGCAGCCGTATATTGAAAACAAAACATAGGATGAACGCGCGCTCGCCGTCGCCGCCAGTGCCAGAATACTGATTGTCGATCCATTATCGACAAACGCGTTGCGGGCTGCTCGGAGTACCTCCCGGACGCGCGCCAACGGCGCGGGCGCCGCACCAGACGAGAGAAACAACATCATACAGCCGAACACCCGCACATGTGTGGTGCAGAGTAGAGTTGAGAGCTCCTGAACCCTGAACCCTGAACCCTAAAACCTAGAGTTGAGAGAACAGAGAAACAACATCATACAGCCGAACACCCGCACATGTGTGGTGCAGAGTAGAGTTGAGAGCTCCTGAACCCTGAACCCTGAACCCTAAAACCTAGAGTTGAGAGAACAGAGTTGCGCGGTCACACACGCATGCACGCGGCACAGGCACGGGGGCCAGGAGGTGGCCAAATTCGCCTCCAAGCACATGCCAGCCGAGTTCGAGAAAATGCTTGAGACGAACAAGGGCAACCTCGAGGCTACCTTGCCACAAGTGCGAGCCCCTAAACCCTAAACCCCAAACCCCCCAAACCCCAAACCCCAAACCCCGCAAACGCCGCTCTTACCCCGCTCTGAAACCTAGAGCCTAAACCCTAAACGATAAACCGCAAACGCTGCGCCTCGCACCTCACCCCCACGCGCATTTCACTCGACGCCCTCCCAGTCTAGGTCTCTTTTGACACTAATTAGGTCTCTTTTGACACTAATTAGGTCTCTTTTGACACTACTCGACGCCTCCCGCGCCGAGCACATGCACGTGCTGCATAACACACATAAACGCGCTCAGAACAAAACCCTAGTATAGACCACACTGGGCGCATGCCACCACAAAAGAGACCTAATTAGTGTCAAAAGAGACCTAATTGGTGTCAAAAGAGACCTAGACTGGGAGGGCGCATGCCACCACAAAATGCCCCACTTGACTGGAAAACGCTTGACTTGACTTCACTATGCGTGCACAGGCAAAAGAGACCTAATTAGTGTCAAAAGAGACCTGACTTCACTATGCGTGCACAGGCATACACACACACAGCCGTACAGCTAATACAGACACTGGAGCTAGAGGAAGTGGACGCAGCAGAAAGGATAACAAGAACACGTAACGCGCAATAACGCAACACAAAAACAGGGTTTATAGTTTATTATTAAGAATATAATACTGATCATAATGATAATAATTATACTCATGATAACACGGAATGCGCAATAACACAAAACAAAAACAGGGATTTCCACCACATAAACACAATGCTGCCACCCTAAACCCTAAACCCTAAACCCGATATCCCAAAAAGCAGGTCTTCACCGCATAGACACAATGCTGCAGACCAACACATGTTTAGTTCAACTAACTACTACACATATGTAAATTCATTGTATTACTTCACGTAGGTTTTCCACCGCATAGACACAATGCTGCGAGAAGAGGCGCATGCGGCTGAAATACGTTCCCTGAGCCGTGATGCCGCGCAATCTTCTGGCGCAGCGGGAGGCGCTGAGCCAGGGGGTGGGGGTGCGGGGGCGACTGGGGCGCGAGGGCATAACGCGGCCATGATGCGGTCCTCGATCGACGAGAGTCTGGAGGAGGCCCGGAAGAAGGGCAAGCTGTCGCAAAAGGAGGCCATGGAGCTCATGGTCAAAATGATGGCCCTGCAGCGGTTAGATAAGGGGGCGGGGGCGGGGGCCGCGAAGGGCCCGGGGGCATGCAGGGGGGGGGGCGCTCAAGGCTCTGCAGGCGATGAGGTGACAGCAGCTGGGTGCACGGCCAACGTGGTGCCTAATCCCTACACCCTACACCCTAAACCATAAACCCTCAACCCCAAACCCTAAGACGAGGTGACAGCAGCTGGGTGCACGGCCAACGTGGTGCCTAAACCCTACACCCTAACCTGTAGGTGCTGATAACGGCTAAACACGTTGCCGTTGCCAATCTAAACCCTACACCCTAAACCCTAAACCCTAAACTAGGTTCTGATAACGGCGAAGCACGTGGTGGTTGCCAATGCCGGTGACTCCCGCTCGGTGCGTACTACTGTTTAGTTTAGGTCTAGGGTTTAGTTTTGACAGTATACGTCTCGTCTTTACCAAGGGTTTAGAGGTTAGTGGTTTAGGGTTTCGGGTTTAGGGGTCAGTGGTTTAGGGCTGAGGGTTTAGGGTTCAGTGGTTGCCAATGCCGGCGACTCCCGCTCGGCAACAAATTCTCAAAAGTCTTTGAGAATCGGCAACAAATTCTCAAAAGGTCTTTGAGAGTTCTCTATAGTGACTTTATGGCAAATATACTAGGGCTCCGACTTTGTTATATCGTTGAACCAACATGTTGTCTAGGCCATGTGTCGGAGTACCTAGTGAGAAAGGTTTAGTTCAACTAACTACTACAGCTCTCAACATTTTGTCTTGGGAGTACCTGGAACCTAGCAATTGCACAAGACCACCAGCCAAACAAACTAAAACTAAACTAAAACTAAACCCAGGTCACGTGTCGGAAAGGGAAGGCGCTAGCACTTAAACTAAACTAAAACTAAAACTAAAACTAAACTAAAAGTAAACCCAGGTCATGTGTCGGAAAGGGAAGGCGCTAGCACTTTCACAATAAAAAAAGTAGGTTTCTTTTGTATGTTTTGGGCCTCTTTTTGACACTACAAAAACTAAACGCAGGTCATGTGTCGGAAGGGGAAGGCGCTAGCACTTTCCCAAGATCACAAACCCAACAATCCTTCGGAGCGCGCACGCATCCTCAAGGCTGGTGGGTTCGTTACGGAGGCCCAGAATGGTCATTATCGCGTCAATGGTACATCTATGTATGTATGTATATATGTGTGTTTGTATGTTTGTATGTAGATATATTTATTTCGTCCTAATTAGTCAGAAGTATGTATATATGTATATATTTATATATGTATATGATGTCCTCCTCAGTCCGTATGTATGTATGTATGTATGTATGTATGTATGTATGTATGTATGTATGTATGTATGCCATTGACGCGGTAGTGACCATTCTGGGCCTCAGTATATGTGTACGTGTGTGTGTGTGTGTGTGTGTGTGTGTGTGTGTG
>Ga0315899_10003038_pt1 | contig 18327 bp, 14 predicted proteins | sample LakEriMetagenome_2_FD_203518 | JGI IMG/M metagenome (GOLD analysis project Ga0315899, IMG submission 203518) | Freshwater fungal communities from buoy surface, Lake Erie, Ohio, United States - Buoy 4 MA112 | ecosystem: Environmental > Aquatic > Freshwater > Lake | place: USA: Lake Erie, Ohio... | reverse complement strand
AAATATATTCCGTTGAGGCGCTGAGCGAAGCGCTTCACCCAAACATCATTCAGTCTCTCAGCAGACGGTCTGTCTTGTCTCTCTCTGGGGGCCCCACTTCGGTATACTCCCCCACCCCCCCCCCCACCTCGAGTTACTTTGTAAGGGCCCCTGGCAGATAGTAGACAACTTGCCCACCACCTTCCTTCTCGTTGTTGAATGACCCTCCCCTATCCCCCCAGGCCTGACCAAGTGCTGACTGTACTTCCTCTCCCAGGCTCCCGTCGCTCAACTGCGACGTGAGCGTGCTGTTGAGGCGCAGTGCCTCTGCCAGCGCCCGCCCGTGTCTCTGCCAGCGTCCGCCCTCTGCCTTCTCCCAGGACATTGCCGAAAAGGTCGAGCGACGTGAGCGTGCTGTTGAGACGCAGTGCCTCTGTCAGCGCCCGCCCTCCGCCCTCTCCCGGTTGATTTGCTGCAAGGTACAGCGACGTGAGCGTGCTGTTGAGGCGCAGTGTCTCTGCCAGCGCCCGCCCTCCGCCCTCTCCCAGGTCATTCCAGCCAAGGTCGGGCGACCTGAGCGTGGTGTTGAGGCGCAGTGCCTCTGCCAATGCCCGCCCTCCGCCCTCTCCCAGGTCATTCATTGTCCCAAAGGTCGAGCGACGTGAGCGTGGTGTCGAGGCGCAGAGCCTCTGCCAGCGCCCGCCCTCCGCCCTCTCCCAGGCCATGATGATACTCCCTTTCTTTTTTTTAGCCTGACGGCGCCCTTGAAGCGCACCGCCTGCTGCGCGCACCGCTGGCCTTCCTTTCACCTCCCTCATTCTTCCCCTCTCGTTGTTCATATCTCAACCGGCGCGGTGGAACTCATTACAGCCTATCCCCGCAGACATGAGACTCCGAATCTCGATTGGAATGCCGAATTTCGTATACCAGTAAGGAAATCTCGATTCAGTCAACCATTGTAACAGTAAGGAAATCACTGGTACAATGGTTGACTGAATCGAGATTCGGCATTTCGAAATTCGGCATTCCATTCGAGATTCGGAGTGTCTGCGGGGATAGGCTAATAAAGTTTGAATTAATTTTGTTTTCCTGTCTCACGGCACCGGGAAATGTGCCACGGTGTGTGTGTGTGCGTGCGTGCGCGCGCGCGTGTTGTGTTGCGTTGTTGTGTGTGTTGTATGTGTTGTGTGTGCGCGCGCGTGGGATTCCCCTTGCCGCTCGGTCATGTTTTCACCGATTGCCCATGGCCACCTTGGAGTCAGTTTGTTTGGAATAAAGTTTGTGTTACCGGGCATGTTTAACTCTGTGTGCGCACCGTCTTTGCTTGCAGCCAGGGACGGCGGCCCGGGTGCTCTAAGCCTTGAACAGATTTGAATGGAGGCGCGGCTCTAGCCGATGCCTCCATCCGGGCTCCGCCCCGCGTCGTCCCCGATGCCCGCGTCCACCCCTCCAGAGGACAGGCAGAAGCGAGCGGAGCGCCATAAAGCCCGAGTTGTGCCGTCCCCTGTTCGCGTGCTTTCCGGCACGCCCCCGAGCGCATTTTCCACGAGAGTGGGGCACGCGGCGCGTCTTGACAACACCTTTGGGAGGTCGCCAGCTCAAAATCGGCCATGTATGTATGTGTGTATGTATGTATGCATGTATGTATGTATGTATGTATGTATGTATGTATGCATGTATGTATGTATGTATGTATTTTTGTATGTATGTATGTATGTATGTATGTATGTATGCATGTATGTATGTATGTATGTATGTATGTATGTATGTATGTATGTATGTATGTATATACGTATGTATGTATGTATGTAGGGCCGAGTGGAGCGGCCAGGACCGAGATCACCAATCGGGAGTTCGACACACATGCCAGCCCGCCTGGCGAACAACACCCGCATGCCGACGCTACGCGTGGACTCCAAGAGGCTCTGGCGCGAGCAGTTGCAGCTGAGGCAGCTGCGAAGCGCAAGGACGAGCAGATTGATCGGTGAGCGTCTCCCGCCTCATCAGCTGCAGTGCGGAGACTTGCAGCACCCGGTGTTCAAGTCGCCTGCGTTGTTGTGTACACACACACACACACACACACACACACACACACACACACACACACACACACAGGATGATAGCGGAGCTCGAGGAGGCCACGGCCAAACAGCAGACAACAGCGAGCGACCAGCACATGGAAATGCAAAATCTCATGGAGCAGGTGTTGCTTCCTTGTCTGCGCCACGCATGTTGGCCTGCGTGCGCCAGTACGCGAGTGCAAGCCCAGCACGCCGGTGCATTCGAGCGCACAGAGATGGCGCGAACCTCAAAAAAAGGTTCCTCTCTCACACCGTGTCGGAGGGAGAGGGAGGGAGGGAGAGAGAGAGAGGAGAGAGAGAGCGAGCGAGAAATTTCCTCTTCCTCCAACCGTCCATCCCCCCGCTAGAGAGAGAGAGAGGGGGGGGGGGGAGAGAGAGAGAGCGAGAGAGAGATGTCTATAGGTACTCTGTTCAGTAACCGCTGAAGCTGAGCAAGGACGCTGACAAGAGCGCCCTGCCACAGCTGCAGCAAGAAAAGGACCGTGTTCGCGCGCTTGAGAAGGCTGTCGAGGACGCCGGTGCTGAGCGAGCCAGGGCAAAAAAGCGAGAGGACGAAATGCTCGCGGACAAAGCCAGTTGGGCGGAAAGTGTTAGGCAAATGGAGGACACGTGGCGGGCGTGCGTGACGGAGATGGAGGCGCAACGCGCCAGTGAGCGCGCACACGCCAAGGCGCGAGAGTCTGAGGTTTTGAGCTTGCAGCTGCAATTGCAGGCCCTGCGCGAGCAGATGAGTGCTTGGAGAGCTGACAGAATGCGAGAGGCCCAGCAGGCCGTTCAAGAGCGCGACCGCGAGCGAGAGCTTGGCAGGGAGAGAGACATGGAGTGGGTGAGAGAGCGTACCGAACTCAAGGATGTCTGTGCCCAGCTGCAGCACGATTTGCAGGTCCTGCGCATGTCTTGTCTGCCCAAACTCCTTCTGCCCCAAAGCGCAGAGTCTTAATAGTGTGTGAATGTGACATTGTCACACACACACACACACACACACACACACACACACACACACACACACACACACACACACACACATACACATGCAGCTCAAGAGGCGCGAGTGCGAAGACAAAGCGCTTCAAGTGCGAGAGAGCATGGAGCGCCAAGACAGAGAGCGCACCGCCAGAAAAGCCCTTGAAAAGGAGCTGGAGGAGTGCAGGGAGGATTGCCTTCGCCGCCTGGCGCAGGCTGAGCGGGAGCGAGACGAGGCTGTCAAGGACATGGTGCGGCAAGTCGACAGTCTGCGGCAGGAGCAAGAGCGCGAGAAAGAGGGCAGGGAGCGCCAACTCCATCAAGCCGAGCGCGAGCGCGAGCGACAGCGTGTGTGTGCTGCAGAGCTGGAGAGGGTAAGGCAGCGGGAGCGAGAGAGAGACGCAGAGGATTTGCAGCAAGTGCAAGGCAGGGTAGAAGAGCATCGCCAACGCATCATGGAGCTCGAACGCGATTGCGACAAAGACCGCACTGAGCTTGCGCGGGCTCGCGAAGAGGGTAACGACCTTGAGCGGGCGAGGCAGCGCGAGAAGCTCGAAGCTGCCACGCACGCGCAGGTGCTCGCGCATGAGCTGCAAGCACTGCAACGTCAGCTCCAGGAAGCGTCGGTGCAACGCGATGACGCAAAGACTCAGCTCGCGCATGCGCATGGGAGAGAGGCGGAAGCAGCGGAGGCTCTGCAGCGTATGCGAGAGACGGCAGCGCAGGCGGCGAGGAGCGAGCAGCACGCGAGAGAGGAGAGTCTCCGCGCTGCCAGAGAGGCAGAGCAGGCGTGGCAAGAGAGTGCAGGATTGCACAAGACTGTGCTCGAGCTCCAGACCCGCTTGAGTCAGCTCGAATTGCTGCGCACGAAAGAGAACCTCCTCCAAGTTGAGCTGGCACAGGCGATTGCAGTGATGGAAGGTGAGGTGCGGCGCCTCGATGCCACCCTCGCCCAGGCGCCGCCGGCACTCAATGCCGTCATTGCCCAAGCAAAAGCGCAGGCTGCTGCCGCAGACAGCCTATCACCTGCTATGCAAGCGGGAGACGACAAGCAGTCAGCAGTCGCGGTGGGGGAAATGATGGTCTTGCGTGATGCGCTGCGCGTCGCGCCGGTGAGCCTCGAGTTGTGTGTGTGTGTGTGTGTGTGTGTGTGTGTGTGTGTGTGTGTGTGTGTGTGTGTGTGTGTGTGTGTGTGTGTGCGCGCGCGCGCGCCCTCTTCACCCGTCGCTTGGCCTGCGCTCTCTGTTGCCGCCCGCTGCTGGTGCATCGCGAATGCATGTGCGCCTGCGCAGGGCGAAAGGGCGCGAGCAGGCACTGGTCCAACGCCATGCTGACATGTTGGCATGTTAACACATTGACACCCTGAAGCCCAAACCCTACTTCTGTTGACAACCGCCGCCGCCTTGTACTTGCTGTCATGCGCCACGTTATCGGTGCAGTGTGAGCGGCTGACGCAAGGGTTTAGGTTTTAGTTTTTACTCAATGTTTGCGTGGTGGCAGGAGGTGCTCGAAGAAGGTGCAACAGGACCCAAACAACGACGTCTAGTACGGCGGAAGCGAGGGAGCGCGAGCAAGACCGGCCTCGCCAGCCCCTCTGCTTCCCCTAACAAGGCCCGCACTAGAGCGGCACCGGGAGACAGGCAAGACGAACATCCCCTCTGCAAGCTCGCCTTGTCTTGCGGCTGTACTCTGTTGTCGGGCAGCTGGGGTCTGGGGAAATGGGCGTAACACGCCTCGACGCCTCGAGTGGTGTTTGCTCGGCGTGTTGCTATATACACCCTAAACTTTGAACCCTAAACCTGTAACGCGCCTCGAGTGGCCTTTGCTCGGCGTGTTGCTAAATACACCATAAACCATAAACCATAAACCATAAACCATAAACCCGTAACGCGCCTCGAGTGTCCTTTGCTCGGCGTGTTGGCGCATAGCCGGTCTTCGAAAGCGTTATACATGACATGCATACATACGTGCAAGGTACACATATGTCATATACACGAACAAACTTGGCGCATAGCGAGTCTTCGAAAGGATTATACATGACAAACATACATCTACATACGTGCAAGATGCATACATGATATCCACGAACAAACTTGGCGTATAGCGAGTCTTCCAAAGGACTACCTTTTGGGGTTTCAAACCGCAAAAGGTCAACATACTACAAACTGTGCGGTTTGAAAGGTCCGCATACTACAACTGTGCGACGCGCCGTGACCGCATCATGCCCTTCACAGGCGAGCGATGGAGGAGCACGAGCAAGAGATTGAAAAAGCGCGGATGCGAGAAGAGGCCCTGCGATGCCAGTTGCAGGAGGAGCACAAGCAGGTGGCAGAGAAGCGGAAGCCTAAACCCCAAACCCTAAACCCTAAACCCTAAACCCTAAACCCTAAACCCTAAAATCCTAAACTCTAAACTCTAAACCCCAAACCCTAAACCTTTGCGTGCAGGTGACAGAGATGCGAAAGCAAGTGCACCATTTGCAGGGCGTCCTGGCCGACGCGCAGGCAGCGCGTGAACGTGCCGTGCGGCAGCCCAAAAGCGCAGACAGGTCATCAGCAGGCGCCGCGAGATATCTGGGAAGCGGACGCGACACAGGCACTGATGGATCCAGTCCACACACACCACACACTTCACACACACACGCACCACACACGCACACATCGAGCCCGCATACTGCGTCTGCCTCGGCCTCGGCGTCTCCTTCGCGTATGCTCCAGGAGCGCGATAGCTGGCGAGGGCGCGAGCGCGAGCGCGAGCACGAGAAGGAGGTGCTGGATCTCAAGCTACAGAAAGAGGTGGTCGAAAAGGAGCGGGATCAATTGGCGGCACAGGCGCAGGAGGTCCAGTCTCGTGAGAAGACCGTCCTTGACCGTGAACAGCAGCTGACAGCAAGGGATGAGACCCTGGAGGAACGAGAGAAGGCCCTGGAGGAGCGAGAGAAGGCGCTGGATCAAGGTCAACGCGAGGTGGCGGCAAAGCACGCCACCTTTGAAACCGCGCGTAAGGAGCAGGACGAAACCCACCGCATAGCCATGGAGACGATGCGCCAAGAAATGCAGGCACAGGAGCACGAGGCCATGCGCGTGGCAGGCTTGCTCGCGCGGCGCGGTGGTGAACTGGCCGAGCTGCAGACTAAGCTGGAGCAAGCACATGCGAAACTGGATGCGGATGTTGGCTCCCCTAGTGCTCGTGGCGACACGACGCTCGACATTGCAAAGCAGTGCGCGCTGCAGCTTGAGGCGGACGTTGAGGAGCTTCGAAGCTGCCTAATCCATCACGTGTCGGAGTGCACACTGCTGATCCAAGCAGGAGAGCAAGCAAATGCGCAGGTAGGGGCCCTGCTGCAATCGGTGCGCACTGAGCAGGCTGAAGTACAACAATTGCGTCATCTTTTACGCGAGGTGCGTGATTGTGGGCAGTGCCTGAATGGTGGCGTGCGCTTGCAGGGTCTCGTGTGTGTGCGTTGTTTGAGCAGTCCTGGCTCCGTGCAAAGCCGGCAAGTGTGAGGAGAACGGAGAGACGTGCACAATCACACACCTATGCTGTGCGCGTGCAGCAACGCGAGGCGCTGCATGCCGAGATACGCCAGGAGCGCGACGCGCTAGAGGCTGAGATTCGCCAGCAACGAAATACCATCAAGTACCTCAGTAAGGCCAATGAGAAGCTGTCTGGTTCCCGTGCGACAGCTGCTCGCCCGCGCACACATGTCCAATCCTTGCCGTTGGCTCCAAGCATACCCCTGGTAGGGCAACCATCGCCGTGGTCTTCGCCGGTCACGGAGCCCCGTATGGTGTCAGATGTGCAAGAGGAGGAACGATGCAGCTCCTCCTTGGTGTCAGACGGGCACGAGGAGGAAGGACTTGGCTCGCGGGACACGCCTGCTTCCTACCCGCAGGAGCCCCAGGGTCTCTCGCTGTCGCAGTTCACAAAGTCCAGTGCACACCGCTCCTCCGACAGCGCCGACAGAGAGAGCGATGCGCTGCCTCTGGATTTGACATGTGGTGCCGCGGGCGGGAGAATGGATAGGCGAGTGGCGACGCGCGAACAGGGGGTGCAGTGTCACGTGACACTGTTGCCGGCAACGGGTGAACTGGCTCAGCTCCGGATTAAGCTGGAAGAGAGCGCCGTGCTGCTGCTGCAGTATGGCGATTTGCAGCAGGTTGGTGTTGCTGCTTTCTGTGCCCTGCATATGCTCGCCAATGGCTGACATGTATGTGTTTATGCAAGAATGTATATACATACATACATACACACACACAAACACACACACACACACACACACACACGACTATATTAATATTATAATATATGTATATTATTATTATTATTATTATTATTATATACATATATATGTAATGTGATTATATAGAGTATATTGATATACAGTACGCAGATGGCTGTGAAGGCACGCTGGTACGGCATGTGTGTGTGTGTGTGTGTGTGTGTGTGTGTGTGTGTGTGTTTGGCAGGCTCAGTACCGGCACGCAATTCGTGTTGTTTTCATGTGTTTCATTCAAGCAGCAGTACCTTTTTCACTTTAAGCATTTTTTTTTAAAGCAGAAGTACCAACTGCTCCAGGAGCAGCTGAAGAGCGAGAGGGCGGCCTGGGAAAAGGAGCGCAAGGACGGCCTGCTCATAGAGGCACCGTCCTCGCCCGGGCCGCAGGGCGCTGTCTCTGCGGCACCGCATCAACCGGCAGCAGCCCAACAAGGCGCAGAAAACGCAACGGCGCTGGAGCAGACCCCCACGCGACATCATGTACCCTCCCCCTTTTCTCGGCACTTAACCCGAACAGCCTCGCGGCACTTGGTAGGCGATGATGATGAACGCGAGCGCATTGACATGGAGGAGGAAAGTATGCTCCAGAGGCTGACGAGGGAACGCGACCAAGCGCAGGCCGAGCTGGCCGCATATGTGCTGGAGGAAGTGGCGCGACGTCGGCAGGAAGAGCAGCATGCCAACATGCAAGCGGGAGAGCAGGAAACAGCGCATGGCCATGACCGCCAAGGGCATGTCGGGAACTCCGACGTGCATGTGCGCCTTGCGGTGTGCTCCTCACACCCCGTTGGTGTCGGCGTGTCTAAGTATCGGGCATGGCATAGTGCTGATACAAGGATTACAATAGGAATCCGGCGGAACTTTTTTTGTTCTATTTTATTTTATGTTTATTCGTGTACGTGTCAAGTCGAGTGCGTGGCAGCTGAAGCGCGCTTGCTCTCCTTCCGAGGCAAACGTTGCTTGCCTCTGGTGATGTGTGTTCAACGTGATGGTGATGATGTGTGTGCAAACGTCATGGTGATGCAGGAGGCAGAGCAAGCCTTGAAGGCAAAAGACTCGCAAGAAAAGAACCTTCAAGACACAGTGCGCCGGCTGAGGGCGCGGGAAACACAAGAGCGCCTTGCTGCAGCTCAGCGAGGGCGAGAACGCGAGCAATCGATCGCGCGCGAACGTGCGGCATGGCGCGCTCCCGTGCGCGAGCTTATCAGCATGCTCTCTGATGCCCTGCTCCTCACAGCCGAAGTAAGGGTCGGAGTAAGCGAGGAGGAGAGAAGTCGGCGTGGAGCTCGAGTGCCGAGGGGGGGCGGCGCGCAAGTGTCATCCCTGCCAGCCATCGCGGCACCTGCAGCCGCAGAGGACGGGCGGGCAGAGACTGTGAGTGCAGGGACGGGCAGTGCCTCAACGTCATGGTTGGTTCAAGTGTGGCAGGAGAGCCCAATGACGCCAGAGCATGAGGTGGCTGCGTTGCGGGAGCAGTTGCAAGGCGGAGAGCAGCAACTGGACATGCTGCGAACAAAGCTGTCTGCTAGGGATACTTTGCACGAGCAGCTGCAAAGCGAACACGCAGCGCTACGCAGGGAGTTTCTTGCTCTGCAGTTGCAGCTCAAAATTTCACATGAAAGCTGCTGGGCGTCAGAGGAGGAATTGGTAGCGTTGCGCTCCAAGCTCTCTGCCAGGTGCCTTTTTTTTTTGGTCGCCTCTTTCGCTGCCTTTCTATTCTCTTTCTGTCAACGGCGAAGAGCCTTACGCCGTGTTTCGTGCGTGTTCTTGCGTTTCTCTTGTGCGTGCGCCGCAGCATGATGCTAGGGTCTTGGGATTCGTTTCATGGTAGAGGATTGATGTGTTAGTTGTGTGGAGCGGTGACGTCTCTGGCTATCATGAGGGTTCAGGGTTTCGGGTTTAGAGCGGTGACGTCTTTGGCTGCTATCGTGAGGGTCATTTTGCTGTACGGATCTGTGTTCTCTCGAGAGTCACACACACACACACACACACACACACATCTATATATACATGGCTGGTTTCAGAGAGTCCGAGACGGTGGAAATGATGCGCAAGTATGCGGCTCAAGAATCCGCCGTCCTCAAACTCCACAATAACTCGCAAAGTTCAGCTTTCGAAATCGCGCGTCTTCAGGAGGAAGTTGCCCTGTGGAGGTCACGGGCTACCGTCGGCTCAAGTGTAGGCCATGCTACCCATGATCTCCGCAGACCACCCGTGCACCAGAAGGGCAGTGAAAGCGAAGTAGAGACGCTCGCAAGACTGAGCAGTCAGTGGGCAACCACCTGTTCGATCTTGGCGGATCTGCCCATCAACACCAGCACACGCGCTGGCCAAGGGAGAGCAAGAGGGCGAGCAGGTGCAAATTCTGACAGCGCACTCGTGGTGTCCGTGGCGCGGCAGCTGGTCCGCGACGTGGGTGTGTTGCAGGAGGACATGCTGATCACGATTTCGGATCTGCGGTTGGCAATCGGGTTTGGGGAGCAGCGCTGGCCTCTCGAGCTGCGGAAACAGAATGAAAGGATGCTGCATGACATGTTTGTACGCACGCAGACCACCGTTCAGGAACTGGGCGATGATCTCACGCGTCAGCTCGAAGCAGAAAGGGCAGAGATGATGCGCGAGAAGGAGGCGAGGCTGCTCGCGGAAAGCCAGACCAGGAGCGCCAAATCCAAATTGGAAAGCATGCAGCGGGGTTGGGATGAGGAGAGGCTGCAGCATGAAGCAGAGAAGGAGCAGGATCGGCTCAAGATCACAGAGCTATACGAGCATGTGCGAAAGAAGAAAACTGAGCTCAAGCAAATGCACAAGGTACTTACTTGCCAACCGCAGATGCGCCCCCATCGTGCAAGCAGCCCTTATGCGTGCTCATGGGTGCTGACCAAGTTGAACACCACGCGCATGGCGCGCTATATTTTATTGTATGGCGCAACAGGACATGCGGATTCTGGCTGCCACCGCAGAGCGCACGCACCAAGATCTTGCGCAAGAGCAGCGCCTTCGCATGCAGCTGGGTGAGGCCTCCAGAGCCAGAGAGGCGGAGCGGCAGAGGGAGGTGCAAGCAGAGGAGGCTAAGCGACAGGCAGAGCTCATGTCGAAGATAGTCCGGCGTATGAAGATGGCGGGGGTGCTGTCGGCCTTCGATGCCTGGCGGGACAACGTAGAGGAACGTATTCATGTGCGGCAAGTGATGTCAAAGATAGTCCGGCGTATGACGATGGTAGGGGTGCTGTGGGCCTTTGCTGCCTGGCGAGACAACGTGGGGGAACGCATACATGTGCGGCATCTGCTTCAGCGGGTTTCATTCAGGTTGCAAAACCAGGCCGCAGCAATGGCCTTCAGCACGTGGTCGGAGGCTGTTGCCGCGGAGCTAGCGAGGCGGGAAGAGGAGGAACGAATGCAGGCACAGCAGGAAATGCACCAGCATGTTCTCGTGCAGGAGCGGGAACGACTAGCTCGAGAGGCGGCAGAGCGAGAGCGAGAGGTAGCTGAGCGAGAGCGCGAGGCGGAGGCTGGGAGGCGGCGCGCGCTGGAAGCAGAGGAGGCTAAGCGACAGGCAGAGCTCATGTCGAAGATAGTCCGGCGTATGAAGATGGCGGGGGTGCTGTCGGCCTTCGATGCCTGGCGAGACAACGTGGAGGAAAGTATTCATGTGCGGCAAGTGATGTCAAAGATAGTCCGGCGTATGACGATGGCGGGGGTCTTGTCAGCCTTTGCTGCCTGGCGAGACAACGTGGGGGAACGCATACATGTGCGGCATCTGCTTCAGCGGGTTTCATTCAGGTTGCAAAACCAGGCCGCGGCAATGGCCTTCAGCACGTGGTCGGAGGCTGTTGCCGCGGAGCTAGCGAGGCGGGAAGAGGAGGAACGAATGCAGGCACAGCAGGAAATGCACCAGCATGTTCTCGCGCAGGAGCGGGAACGACTAGCTCGAGAGGCGGCAGAGCGAGAGCGAGAGGTAGCTGAGCGAGAGCGCGAGGCGGAGGCTGGGAGGCGGCGCGCGCTGGAAGCAGAGGCGGCTAAGCGACAGGCAGAGCTCATGTCGAAGATAGTCCGGCGTATGAAGATGGCGGGGGTGCTGTCGGCCTTCGATGCCTGGCGGGACAACGTGGAGGAAAGTATTCATGTGCGGCAAGTGATGTCAAAGATAGTCCGGCGTATGACGATGGTAGGGGTGCTGTGGGCCTTTGCTGCCTGGCGAGACAACGTGGGGGAACGCATACATGTGCGGCATCTGCTTCAGCGGGTTTCATTTAGATTGCAAAACCAGGCCGCGGCAATGGCCTTGAGGACGTGGGCACAGCACCGCTTTGACAGCGCTCGCATTCGAGCAGCACTATCACAAGGCTCCGTCATGCGGGTGCGCAGGGCTACGGCTGAGGCGTGGTACTCGTGGGTGGAGGTTGTGGACGCGGAACTAGCGAGGCGGCGTGAGGAGGAGCGAGCGCGAGCGCTTGAGCAGGAGATGTTGGCGCGAAGTCTGCATCAAGATGCTGCTCGGCTGGAGCAGGAGCGAGCGCATGCCATTGCTTTGGAATTGCAGCGCGAGAAGGAGCGTGCGATGAAGCGTGAAAGTGAGGAGGAGGAGAGAAAGCGCAAGTTGATGAAGAGGATAGCGCAACGATTCATGAATGCGGTGCTCTCTTCTAGTTTCGAGCACTGGCAACAGTCATGTGCAGTCTTGGCTCAACGGCGTCAACACTCGCAGAGACTGCTCGATGCTAACGCCGCCGCTTCGCACATATCGCATCTACAGGACTCTATGGACACACTGATGCAAACGCTGCAACTTTCGCTGAATACCAAGGTGGCGCAAGATATAGAAAGACACGGCCTCAGCAGACAACTCGCGGAGAGAGAGAGGGACATTGCCAGGCTGAAGGTGGAGCAAGAGCGCTATGAACGAGAGTATGTAAGACGAACAGAGTTGCGACTGGTGCAGAGCGAGGCGACGGCTTGTGCACGCGACTTGGCTAGCGCGCTTGCAGACAAAGATGCGCTGGTGGTCGAGTTCGAAAAGTTACAGTGCCTTCGCGTGGAAACCCAAGGCGAAAGCGATAGGTTGCGGCGTGAGTTGCAAGAGACGATCGCAGCCAGCGATGCAGCTTGTGATGCAGCCAGGGCAAGCGAGAAGGCGAGCCACAAGGAGCTTAAGAGCCTACAGGTTGCGCTCGAGGCCAGACAGGATGAGGTCAAGGCGCTGCGTGCCGTTCGTGACGACCTGCAGCAAACCTTAAAGACTGCCAATCTTGAGCACGCGCAGCACGTGCACAGGCTGACAGAAGACATGGCAGTTTTGAAGCAAGACTTGACCGACGTCGCTCGACTTGCTGAGGCGAAAGAGAAGGAGTTGGACAGCATGTCCCGCCAGCTTGCCTCCCTCGTCGCTGCCGAAAAGCGCGCCAAGGAGGTGAAAGAGCTGAATGATAAGCTCATCGCCTCGCTCCAACGCATGGAGGAGCGGTGTGAGCGCGAGGGTTGGGGTGTTGGCAGTAACGGCGATATGGCAGGCAGAAAATCAAAGAATTGTGGCCCAGGGAGTGTCATGGCGTTGGTTGCGGAGCGTGATCATGCTCTGCATCGCGAGCTCGACACGCAGGCTGCCTTAAACAAGGCCAGGGTTGAGCTGGCACAGAAGGACACGGAGCTCACCAGGTATCCCCTCCCCTATATGTTTCCATGCACAGTCGTATCCCTCTGTGATGTCCGATCAGCAGATATCCAACCCACCGTGCGCATGTTGACGTGCCAATATGCTGCCTTACTGTCGCACGGTTGCAGGCTCAAGCGGATGCAGGAGCAGGAGGCACAAGGTCATGAAGAAGAGCTCGAGCGTTGCAGCATGCGCTTGCACGCGCAGAAGCAGCTGGCGTTGGAACGTGACCACCAGCACGAGTGCCACGCCCGGCGAGAACGTGAGCACAGCCAGCAACTTGTGGAGCGTCTGCAACAAGACAAGACCACCCTCATGCTTGACAATCGCACGCTGCAAGAAGCACAGTCTGTGCTAGAGAGCAAGCTCGCCACGCTAACGGCCTCAGATGTGGTGGTGCGGCAAGACCTCGAGGACAAGGCCGCACAGGTGGTGGCGTTGCAAGGCACAAATTCTGAAAAGTCCTATTTATAGTGGCCTTGTTTAGGAAATATACTTGGGCACTTACTTTATGAGAATGTTGCAAGGCACGGTGGAGCAGCTGGCTGCTGCCAGCGCGCGCATGCAATCAGTGCACAATGGGATGCAGCTCAAGGCCGTGATGATGGCAAAAGATGTGGCCGGCCAGCTCGGCATGCTCGCGGCAGAGCTTGCCCGCGATCGGGGCAGCCTCGCCGGGGTCATGCACGAGCATCAGACCCTGTGCCAATGCCTGCAGGAAGCTAAGAGGGAACTGGAAGAATTGAAGAGGTGTCTGGCTAAGCGCACCAGCGAGCTCGAGGAGGCTGATATGAGACTCTCACAGCAGACCGAGGAGACGCTCGCCGCTGACGCTAGGAGATCTGCGCTCGAAAAGGATGCCGTCAATCAGCAGCTTGAGTTTGCTGCAATGATACACTTGCTGAGTAAGGAGCGCGACGATGCGTTGCAGCACTTGCACGGCTTATCTGATGTCCAGCGCGAGAGTCAGTCCGCCATTTGTCTCCTGCAAGACCGTGTCGAGCAGGAAAGGGAGAGAAGAGGGCAGGAAGCAGCGCGGAGGCTGAGCATTTGTCGAAGAGCGGTCAAGCGCATGCTGATGTACAACTTGGTGCAGTCCTGGAGCATGTTCGTGGACAATGTCAAAGATGCCAAGACGAGACGAGCCAGATTGAAGCAAGTGATTGGGCGCATGCAGCACCGAGGACTTGCTGCGGCCTGGCTTACCTTGAGATCTCGGGTGGCGGAGCAAGTTAGCAACAAGGTCATCTTGACTCGCGCCGCATCCCGTATGAAGATGGCGGGGGTGCTGTCGGCCTTCGATGCCTGGCGGGACAACGTGGAGGAACGTATTCATGTGCGGCAAGTGATGTCAAAGATAGTCCGGCGTATGACGATGGCGGGGGTCTTGTCAGCCTTTGCTGCCTGGCGAGACAACGTGGGGGAACGCATACGTGTGCGGCATCTGCTTCAGCGAGTTTCATTCAGGTTCCAAAACAAGCGACATGCCGAGTCCTTTTGTGCATGGAGCACACGCACCGCCGACAGATTGAGCAAGAGGCGAATCGTAGCCCGTGTTACTTTGCGCACCGACAAAGTGGTCGCCTCCCGTAGCCTCTTTACGTGGCGAGCGCGCGCCGGCGAAGGAATGCGCCTAGGGCGTATACTAGCACGCGCTGCCTCGCGCATCACACACCGTTTCTCCTCCCAGATTCTTCTTGGGTGGCGTGAGGCGGTCGCCTATCGAGCACGCATACGTGCAGCAGTGTCGAGAGCGGCAAGGAAATGGAATTGTGGCTACATAGAGGAGGTGTGGGGCGAATGGCTCCAGGCTCTAGATGCGCGTCGTCGCTCAGCGCTTGAGCACCAACAACAGGAGAGCAACACAGGGCAAGAGCAGAAGACAACGGCAATTGCACGGGCCAGAGACCTGGCATCGTCTTTGGCCTCGCCCGTGGCAACGGAGGTGGTGGCTGATGGTCAAAATCCCCTGCCCCCACCTGTCGTGGGTTCTCCATCTCGGCGAGTCACTTCCAAGACTGCAGATTTGCAAGCTGACTTGCTGCAATTGCGCGCAAAGCTGCGAGAGGAAGAGGAGCGGTCAGCGAGGTTGCAAGAGCAGCTCACGGACCTGGCGGACCAGCACGCCTCAGAGACGTCTGTCCTTCGCCAGGAGCTGCAGCAGGTGCTGCAGGACTTGGAGGCGGAAGGGCATGCTCACAGCGAGGCCGAAATCCTGAGCAAGCTCAGAGTCGAGGGAGCCATTGAGGCGCGCCACCATGCAGAGGCAGAGCAGGCTGAATTCGTGGCGGCTGCAACAGACAGGGAGGAGAGTGCCGCGATGCGCGACGAGTTGGAGCGTGTGAAAAGAGAACTGGCGCAGCTGCAGCAACTAGTCCAACTGCAGCAGCAAGCGCGCTCTCGTGTCGATGCGAGAGCCTTTGCTGCCGACGGCCGCGCACAGGAGCTGGAAGCATTGCATGCCAAGCTCAGGAGTGCCGAGGAGGCACAAGACTCCCTCTCGAATCTGCTGCGGCTGCGCGAAGATGATCTGGATTCGCTCAACAGAACACTAGCACTGTATGCGCAAGGCTTCACCGCTGCCACGCGCGCCTCTTCTGATCCTTTTTCTTACACCTCCCCCAACTCCTCGTCCTCGTCCTACGCCCCATCCCTCGGTGAGGGTGATGAGTGGCTGGGTGACCAAGTTGAGCACACGCCAGCTGCGGGCGAGGAGGCAGGCGCAGGTCTTGGAGGCGGCCACGGTGTGCATGCAGACGTAAAGCGGCAAGCTCGCCAGGAGTTGAAGGAGCTGGGGAGGGAGAGATCTGGGGCAAAGGAGCAAGGGCGCAGAGGACTGGAACAGCTTGAGCGGCTCTCCCGCAAGCTCCACGGGCGCGTGGCTTCGCTCACAGCCGACAAGGAGCAGCTCCTCATGCGCGTAGCCTTCCTCCAGCGCATGCTGCCCGCTGCTCCGGCAGCGACTGGCGGCAGCGCTGCAGAGGACGAGGAGGATGCGGGCAGCCGGGCGCATGGTGGAGTGGGGGTTACTGCGGTGCAACTGCACGCAGTTGGTGATTTCGTCAGTGGCGGTGCGGGTGGTGCCGCGGGAGCTTGGAACAGGCAGACGGCAGAGGAGAAGAAAGACCTTGTGCTGGGCACACTGCACGCCAAGTGCACAAGTGAGCATGCTCACTTGTGGAAGACAGCTGTCTAGAAGCTTTCCATGCGTCCTGTGCTTCCGTGTCTTGTCTGCTGCGCGTCTGCCGTGGTGTCAGCGGTGTTCTGTTTTGCCTTGCTTGGCGCCCGGGCATGCGCTCCCGCATGCGGCGCATGCTGAACACGCACTTGGAATGGTCTGCGCGTGGGCACGCAGAGGCTCGCTTGGAGGCTGAGGCACTTCGACGCGAGAATCGTGCTCTGCTTTCCAACCCCCACCTCTTGGTAGGCGCAGAATGCATTCTAGATGCTAGATGACGCGCGTGTGAAGGATGACGATTCTGTTGAATGCTCTCTCCTTTGGATCCGACCAAGAAAAAATTTCTATCGACCCATGAGGGTGACTGACAGATGATGACGCGTGTATGCAAGATGCCGAGGCATAGCAAAGCCCTTGCGTGTCCGCTGTTCTCGCTGATTGGTGCAAAAATATGCATGTCACGCAGCCAGTGGACTTCGCTCGCAATCGCCTGGCAGCGGAGCTGAGAGCAGCGCAGGACAGCCTGTCCAGGGCCACAAAACGCCACGACCTTCTTCGCCGCAAGGTGTCGTCTTCTCTCCCTCCTCCCCTCTCCCTCTCCGCATTATACATAGATGTTGCGTCTGTTGCTGAAACCAAGGTCGCCAGGTCGAAATCACGCTGGTGCGATGGCGAGGACGCGCCCTCCTTTACGAGTTGTGGGACTCATGGGTGGTAGAGGTATGCGCCGACCCCTGTTGCGTCTGCGAACTAGCCGTCACGGCCACCTCATGTGACCGTGCGCCCTTATCATTGTGTTTCAGTGCGGGCAAGAGGGGAGCGGAGGCGGGACAGAAACCAGCTCAATTGCCTCGGAAGACTCCAGCGACGCTCCGCCTTCTCCCCAGTCGGATGGTATGGCTGTGTGCTGTGCGCACGCCTGTGCGCGGCATTTTGCCCCGTGAAGATGCTTCTCGAAATTGCACGTTGCTACCCAGTAGAGAGAGAGAGAGTGGTAGTCATAGTAGTAGTAGTAGCAGCAGCAGCAGCAGCAGGTGATGATGGCCACCGCTGGTTGAGCAGAAAAGCCTGGCACGCCGCCCAACCCTCCTCGTCTGCCAACGTCCAATTGGGGTGTGTTTGATGATGAAATTGAAGAGGAGGAGAAGCTCGGCTTCAATCTGTGATTCGCTCTTTCTTTTCTACCACCAGTCAGGAGTGCAGCCAACCTGTGGGCAGTGGAGGAGGATGAGGAGGAGAAGGAAACGCGCAGCTCAGCCCAGGCGTGTTTGAGTCGCAAAAGTTGACACGCTAACACAATCCTTAATAATTCAAATCGTTCTTCGGTAATAAAGTCAATTAAGCCTGCACTGAGATGTTCTGTGTTCCGTTTATTTTTAACCCATCTCCAGCCAACCGGCGTTTGCCGCGGACCTGCTGTATTGTTGTTCAAGTTTATTACTTGCAGACCTATTACAAAGCTGTTGGCGTATTACAATAGGCTCTGATGCCTTTCAAACTCTCTTCTTATTTCTTTATTGTTCACTTGAATAACAAAGAAATAAGAAAACGTGTGACGAAAGAGTCTGCGTGCTATGCACTAGCACTATTATGTTTCCCCCACCCCGCACCCACGTGAATTCCACACTCTTCCCCTGCACGTCTCGCGTCCGGGCCTTCTCGACTGGTTGTGTCTTATTCAGTACAAAAGTGCCATTCTGTGCCGCATTCCAATTTCGGCAACCATCACGGATGTTCCCCCAGCACCCCCCAACTTTACTCGCTCGCCCTCGATTCGCTATCTTTGGGCGGTGTGTCTCCTGACCGACTAATTATGTCTCACAATAGCTCTCTAAGTCATCTATACTATATGACACGCTGGGTCCACGTTAGGTACATGCTACTTGGAGAACTCGCCGTCGAAGGACGAGAAGCCGCACAGCTTGAAGACTGGGTAGAACCGCTTCTCGGCGATTTGCTGGCACCAGTTCCAGGCGCTGGGTGGAATTTCTGGAAAGTCAGTATCTAGCCTGTGGCTTTCCGGTACAAATGTACTAGAAAATTGACTTTCGAGAAATTTTGCCTGGTGAGGCGCCCGTCGATACACGAACCAGCATCGTAGAAGTTGTCCGCCCCCGAGCCGTCGAACGCGGAGCGGAAGAAATCTATATACATGTATATATATACATGTAATATATATATATATATATATATATATA
>Ga0315899_10003037_pt1 | contig 18328 bp, 17 predicted proteins | sample LakEriMetagenome_2_FD_203518 | JGI IMG/M metagenome (GOLD analysis project Ga0315899, IMG submission 203518) | Freshwater fungal communities from buoy surface, Lake Erie, Ohio, United States - Buoy 4 MA112 | ecosystem: Environmental > Aquatic > Freshwater > Lake | place: USA: Lake Erie, Ohio... | reverse complement strand
GTGGGTTCGTTGATTGCCGCAATGCACGCTGTGCGACGGAAGGGCTGCATTCCGCGACGTGGAACATCGGCACGCGCAGCCACTTCGTCGGCCCATGCACCCGCAGCATTCACCACGTAGTCGGCACTCAGAGTGAGACCATCGATGTCGATCTGCCACTCACCGCTCTTGTGGCGCAGGCGCAGTGCCGAGACCATTTCGTGATGGGTGATGATGTCCGCGCCCTTGCCCTTGGCCCCCGAGACGTAGGCCTGCAACAACAACGCAACATCGATTCCCTTGGCGTCGGGCTCGAAGAACCCACCGGCTGCAACGGCACGATCGCGCAGCGCCGGAAGGATTGCCATGGCTTCGGCCGCATCGACGCGCCGAGCCGACATGGCCACGCCTGATTCGTGCAGCTTGCTCATTTCATCAAGCTTCTCCATGTCGGCCATGTCGCGGCCGATCCACAGCAGGCCTCGGTCGTACAAGAGGGGAAAGTCGACGAATCCTGTCGGTGGTTGTTCGAGAAACGGTCGACTTGCCTCGGCAAGTGCGCAGACGATGGGCAAACCGCTGGTCGATGAGAGCGTGGCGGCCGATCTGCCGGTGGCATGGATTCCGAGTTGAGCTTCTTGCTCGACCATCGTGACAGTGGCGTGCTCCGCCAAATGCCATGCGGCGGCTGCGCCGGCAATGCCTCCGCCGATGACGACGACGCGAGGCTTCATGTGGTGGAAGACGACTTGAGGTCGGCCATCACCGATTGCATGTGCCGAAATGTGGAGGCGCGCGCCGCTTCAGTGTCTTGGCTCTCGATGCTGTCGAGAATTTGCTCGTGCTGATCCCAGCTCATCACGCCACGGCGATCGGAAAGCATGGAAAAGACGAGCTCGGTCTGGTTGCGCAACGGTGTGACCACCGATTCAAGATACGAGTTGCCGGATGCTTCTTCGATGAGAAGGTGAAAGCGTCGATGGCATTCGGCGGCCGTGACCACGTCTTGCTGGGCGGTGGCCGCCTTGCCCTGTTTGAGACACTCGCGCATCTCGGCGATCTGGTCGGGTGTCCGGTTGAGCGATGCGCGCTCGGCGGCAAAGGCCTCGATCACACTTCGCAGTTCAAGAAGTTGGTAGGCCTGTTCGGGGTCGAAACGCGACACGTAGGCACCCCGGCGGGCCTTGACCTCGATGAGTCCGGTGGCCTCCAAGGCTCGGATTGCCTCGCGAACCGGATTGCGCGAGACGCCCATTTTGTCGGCGATGGCATCTTCGAGCAGGCGATCGCCCGGCTGATAGACCCCAGTCAAGATGAGGTTGCGAATTTCGTCGACGACCAGCTCGCGCAATGGGCGATGATTGTGGCTGAGCGACATGCTCCGATTCTACGTGCGGTGGTCTAGCCGATGCCCAATATCTTGCGGTCGTGGTGGGAGAGTCGACCGCGTGTCACCCAGACATCGGCAATGTCGACTTCCTGGTCTTCGGGAAGAACAACGCTCGGTTTGGTGAGGCCGGCTTCCTTCCAATCGCGAATGGGGGTGTTGCCGAGACGCTGCGAGTACGAACCCTCGCCGTCGGTGAGGCCCCGCAACAGCACCGACGTGCCCCGCTTGGCGAGAAAGATGGCCGGACGTGTCTTGCCGTCGCGTCCGATGTCGTGCGTGCCCGGGGTGCCGGTGAAGGCGATGAAGGCATCGACAACATCGCCCGGTTCAAGGTTGTACATGGCGTCGAGTGTGAGTTCTCCGAGACGCGACCGTTCAGGTACGGCACGTGGCTGCGTGGTGTGAGGAACCACTTCGAGGAACTGAAGCGTGCCGGCAGACTCTTGCAGCACGACATTGACCCGCTGACCCACCATGAGCTGTGCGCACAGCGGTGATTCGGATGTCATGGTTTCGTCGCCGTTGACCGCATGCCACGTGAGTTTCGGATCTGTGATGGCAGTGATTGTGGCTGTGATGACACGCCGAAGACCCGGGGGCGGCGATGCATTGAGATGGGTGATCTTCTTCTCGATGGCCGGAGCGCGCCGGCGTCGGAGCTCACGCACGCGTTCGCGGCGTTGTTTGTCGGGAAGCGTTTTGTACGAGGCCGGCACCACTTGGAGAACGGTGAAGGTGGTGGCCGAAGTCTCGATTTGGATGCGCAGTGTGTCGCATTCGTTGATGGGTCCGAGCCCATCGATGTCGACACGGTGAAGGACGCCCTTCAGCCGACCGTCGTACTCTTGCCACGCCCATGCGCCATCGGCCATTTGCTGGACGAACTCGACGGTGATGATGCGCCGTGACGAACGAACCTCTGTTTTCTCGGCCGGTAAAACGACAGGGACGTGGGGAGAGACGCTGGCCCGCAGTGCCTCGAGGGCCTGCTTGTTGTTCGGCAGCGGCTTTTTCCCCACGTCCCGACCGTAGCGAAACGGTGGATGCGGCGTGTCGGGTTATTCCGGCAGCGGGTAGTGCACGCCGGGAATGCCGGGCAACAGCGGGTTTGCCCATTCCGGACGGGGCAGGAGGCCGGGGTAGGCACCCGGCGCCATCGGCGCAGTGTCGGCATTCCACGCGTGGTGAATCGGCTGGAGCTGGTAGTAGCCATTGGCTGCGTTGGTGCCACCGTCAACCAAGAGGTCGTGTCCGGTGATGTAGCCGGCCATGTCGGATGCGAGGAACATCACCGGTGCAACGATTTCGGGAATCTCGCCCAAGCGACGCATCGGCGTGCGCGAGGCGATCCACTTGTCCATGCCCATGCCTTCGAGAGCGGCACGGGTCATTTCGGTGATGATGAAACCGGGGCTCACGGCATTGACGCGCACGCCACGGTCGGCCCATTCGCAACCCAACTGCTGGGTGATGTTGCGCAGGGCGCCCTTTGCTGCTGTGTAGGCGATGATGTTCATTTCATTGGCGCCGCTGCCCATGATCGAGCAGATGTTCACGATGTTGCCGCTCTTCTTCAAGAGCATGTGCAGACCAACTTCGCGCATGTAGAGGAATGCACCGCGCAGGTCGACTGCCATGATGTTGTCGAAGGTTTCGGTGGGGAAGCGCTCGGCGCCGATGCCGAGCACGTCGGAGATACCTGCGTTGTTGACCAGAGTGTCGATGCCGCCGAACTCGGCGATGCCGGCCGCAACGACGCGCTTCACGTCGTCTTCCTTGGAGACGTCACCCGTGACGCACAGCACCTTGGCTCCGCGCTTGCGGCAATCCTCGCCAGTGGCTTCGAGAAGGTCCTTGGAGCGGGCGGTGAGGATGAGGTTTGCTCCGGCGTCTGCGAATCCTGCCGCGAAACTGGCGCCAAGCCCGTACGAGGCTCCGGTGATGAGCACGGTCTTACCCTTGAAGTTGAACATGTTGTCCCCCTGGTTGGGCCGCTTGGATTTGCGGCAGACCCTGAAATTAGTGGGTCTGGGGGGTCGTGTTCCACCCCGTGGTCAGACTGAACCCATGGCAGGGATCGACGCAGCAAGCAATCCAGGAAGCAATCCAGGAAGCAATCCGGCAAGTAATACAGATCAGGCAGATCCGGGGGCTGCGGCCGCGTACCGGCGGCTTCTGCGGGCCTTTTCGGATTTGGGTCTCGTTCCCGTGTCGGTTGACAGCCAGCACCCAACTTGGGTGCGCATGGTCGATGGGCACATTTCTTTCGGAGACATTTCTGTCGCGGCGGCCTCCCGCATGGCCAGTGCCATCGAAGATCTGGTGAACGGAAAAGCCGTCACTCGCGACCGCGACCCATGGGAACTCTCCATCGACACGTCCGATTACGTTTCCGCCGTGGTGGGGCCGTTCACCCCTGTGGCGGCACCCTTGACGCCGGCGCGAGCATCGTCGCAGTATCACCCCAGCATCGGGTCATGAATCACCACGCTGTTCTGTCTTCCTATCCGCAACACATCCCGTACGACGAGTGGTGGCAGATTTTTCAATACACAACGTCGTTGTCCATCAACGACACCGACGGGGCAACTCTGTGGCTTGCCGTGCGCAACGGCCAACGTCATTGGATCCACGAAGGGTTCTTCGCGCATTTCGATTTTCACGGAGGCGAGGCACCCGGCACCCCCGATTTCGTCGTGCCAGTTTCACCGCGCGCAGTGTTCTACGGCAGTGACATCGCCACCACCGCACATGGTGCGGTACTCAGTTGCGTCGACAACTCGTCACTCATGATCAGCACGGGTAGTCAAAGCATCGTTTTCGATGCTCCGCTTGCCCGTACTCGCGCCCTCGTCTGGCCCGAGACAACGGAGATTGCGTGTCGTGCTGTCGTCAGCGCCAGCCGGCTTGCTGAAGTGCTGCATTCGGCGCGCACCGCGCCTGTGGGCCTCAAGTTCGACGGAGCTGGGCCACCGCTCTGGTGCACCATTGGCGACGGAACCATCAAGTTCCACTCTGACTGGTCACGTTACGGACATGGTCGTGTCACCAGCATCATTCAGGCGCACACGGTCGGCGCAACTCAGTTCCATGCGGCGGTGAGTCAGATCGAGCGACTTCTCACGTGGTCCGACACCGACGACGACAACACTGTCACCATCGAAGCAGATCCACCCGAAGGCACCGCATGCCGTGTTGTCGGCCCGGGGTGGACAGTCACCGCCGAGTTCATCGATGCAGTCGCCCAGGAATGGGCACCAGCATTGCGTGGAGTTCTCGGATCGGCGGGTGTGGAGTTCGAAGACGACGGATCGCGGGCAGTCGAGTTCATGGTGGGCCCCATTCAGATTCGTGCCCAGTTGCACGACACGGTTCGTCCCTCATGCCGCCTCTCTGCGCCGGTTGCTCACAATGTGGATCTCAGCGAGTTCATCCTCAACGAACTGAACGACTTCAACCAACGACACGCGGGCGTCAAGTTCTGGTGGGAGCACTCCATGGTCGTGGCGGCCATCGACATCGACTGTGCACACCTTGCTGACTTGCCCGATCAGGCGCGTTGTCTCGGCGAGATTGTGGCACATCTCTCGCCACTCGTCGGGTCGGCCTAGCCGAAGATGCGCTTCGACACGTGATCAGGGCCGTTCAAGAATCGTGATGGCGCACGCGGCTTCTTCGAGGCCGATCACACCACCACCGTTCTCCGCGAGGCCGATCCTGGCGTTGGGAACTTGACGTTCTCCGGCTTCGCCCCGAAGCTGGGTTACCAACTCGTAGACCATGGAGAGTCCCGTTGCGCCGACTGGGTGTCCCTTCGAAATCAGTCCGCCCGAGGTATTGATCGGAATGGAACCTCCCGGACCGGTCTCACCCGACTCGACGAATGCGCCTCCCTGTCCCACCGGACAGAAACCGAGCATCTCGGCCTGGTAGATCTCGCAAAAGGCTGTGGCATCGTGAACTTCGGCCACATCGACATCTTGTGCTGTGATTCCTGCGGTGCGGTATGCCTTCAGCGCCGCGTAGTGCGCCAGCGATGGCTCTTCGTAAGAACGGTAGATCCCGCCAGTCAGAGCGGTGGCCGCCACACGGATTGCCCGATCCCGGACATGGGCAGGCAACGACTTCAAGTAGTCGTCGTTGCACACAACTGCTGCTGCGCCGCCATCGCCGATCGGCGCGCACATGGACCGCGTCAATGGATACGAAATTGCTCTGTCTTCCATAACCTGGTCAACCGTCATGGGGAATCGATACTGTGCCTTCGGGTTGTTGACCGCATAGTTGTGACTCTTGGCGGCGCCGGCAGCGATCTGGCGTTGGGTGGTCCCGTGGAGCTTCATGTGTAGTGCGGCTTGGATGCCGTAAGTCTCCATGAAAATGGTGTGGCCTTCGCCCTTTTCGAACTCACATCCTGCGAACTGCGCCGCACGCTCGTATTCGTCAAAAAGGCGGTCCAGGTCGAAGTTGTCGACACCGGAGTAGTACGAGTCGAACATCACCTGTCGAATTGCCGGATCTTTGTCTGCGCCGGGTCGATAGATCTTTTCGACACCAACCGCTAGCGAAACATCAACCTCACCACTCTTGATGTCTTTGATTGCGCCTTGGAGAGCCATAGATGCCGTGGCACAGGCACCTTCGACGTTGGTCATCGGAACTCGGGCAGGGAAAAGCCCTTCGTCAACCAACTCGATGAAGCATGTCTGGCCACGAATGCCACCCTGACCCCAAGTGTGCATCAAACAATTGCCGAACCAAGCACTGCCGATGTCGTCGCCATTCCCGATGCCGGAGTCTTCAATGACTCCCAGGTACGTCTCTCGAGTGAGTTGCTTCAACGAAGTTTCGGGTTTGCGTCCGAACTCGGTGCTGTAGGACCCGATGATCCAAATGTCGCTGCTCGAACCCATGATCATGCACTCTTTCTGGTCAGCGAACGAGGCTTCGGAGCTTTTGCGGCAGGTTGTGCTTCACCGCGGGATGCAGATCGCGTGATCAAACCTCCGAGGAACATGTCGCAGAACTGGTCGGCAATCTCGTCGGCCCTCATGGAACCGTCGGGTCGATACCAGTGTGTCAACCAATTGAGCGAGCCAATCATGCCGAGAGTTGCGATGCGAGGATGGGTGAGGGCAGAGAACTCACCGGAGGCGACGCCTTCACGAACGATCGACTCGAGAAGATCGAGGTATTCGCGATCCATCGCCGACCATTCCTTCATCTTTCGGCGACCTGCAATCTCTTGCAAGTAAACAGAGGCGTACACGAAGTTCCCCTCGAGCACTTTGAGGTGTGACCGAGTGGCATGGCGAATCTTCTCCGTGGGTGGGAGATCCATCTCTGAGAGGTCTCGCAATCCTTGCAAGATTTCATTGGCTGGCTCCTTGACAATTGCGAAAAGGAGGTCTTCTTTGGTGTCGATGTAGTGGTAGAGGCTGCCCTTCCAGATCCCAACTGCTGAGGCAATGTCTTCGAGAGACGTGGCTGCAAAGCCCTTGGTCCTGAAAGCCTCGGCGGCGGCTTCAATGATGTCGTTCCACCGGCTTGGTCTCGGCATGTCTTCTACCCCCTGTTGGCAACTTGCCAATGGACGCATCCTAACGGATGGTGAACGATCGTTTGGTTAAGATGTTGCGGGGAAGAATCGGGGAAAATCATGGGTGTCACGCGGGTCAATCACACGGGAATCAGCGTCAGTGACATGGAGAGATCGATCGAGTTCTACTGCGGAGTACTCGGTCTCGCGCCCGTCATGGACATGGATGTATCCGAGAGCGCAGGCCTCGACACGGTCGTGGCGATGAAGAACACAGTTGGTCGAGTGGTGATGCTTTCGGCGGGGGATTCTCTCGTGGAGTTGTGGTGCTACGCGCAGCCTGTCGGTCGGGATCTGCCGCACGATTACGTTCCTGCAGACAGGGGCGTCACACACATCGCGCTCGAAGTGGACGATGTCGATGCGGTTCATCGGGCTGTTCTTTCCGCCGGCTATCGATGCAACTCGGCTCCGATCGACCTGGGTATCCACAAAACGTGCTACGTGCACGGACCCGATGATGAGATTGTCGAGTTGCTGGAAGATCGATCGGACCTGGCAATGATGGCCCGAGTAACCCAGAGAACCCTCGCAAAGCGAATGGCCGCCAAGAAAGCTGCCGATGCTGAATGACGGGCAACAGGGGGAACAGCTCCTCGAGAATCGACTTTTGACCGAATAACACTTTGGATAGCGGAAAAACACTTCGGATAGTGAAAACACTTCGGATAGTAAGGAATGACTCAATGACGAATCAGATCAAAGGACTCACTGTCACTGGCTTGATGAGACAAGCAGCGATGTACAACGCGAAGCGAGTTGCGGTAGTACATGGCGAAAGATCACTCACTTTTGAGGAGGCTTGGTCGCGAGGGGTACGGATGGCCAACGCACTCTTGGGATTGGGTTTGCAGCCGGGCGATCGAGTGGGTGTCCTAGAAGACAACTCGATCGAAGCGCAGGATTTTTTTGCTGGAGCTGCAATCGCTGGTTTGGTCAGGGTGCCTCTGTACGCGCGAAATTCCGCGGAGAGTCACGAGCACATGCTCGGTCACACCTCGTGCAGGGCCGTGGTGGTTGCGGAGAAGTATCGCGAAGAGATCGAATCTCTCGTGCCGAACCTTCCCGAACTACGGCATGTTGTCGTCAGGGACTCAGATTACGAGGCGTGGCTCTCTTCCCATTCCGATGTCGAACCCACAGTGTCGATTGCGGCAACCGATTGGTACATCATTCGCCATACGGGGGGAACAACCGGCAAGCCCAAAGGTGTTGCATACACGCATCAGTCGTGGTTGGCGGCCGGTCGGGACTGGTTCTACAACTTCCCGCCGATGGATGCAGGAGAGGTGTGTCTGCACGTAGGGCCGATTTCGCACGGCAGCGGGTATCTCTACACTCCCACGTGGCTGTCGGGCGGAACCAACTACTTACTCGACCATTTCGATGCCGAAGAGACACTTCAGGTCATGTCAACTTCGCGGGTGGGGTACATGTTCATGGTTCCAGCAATGCTCAATGCGGTTGCACGTCATCCGAGCGTCGGATCACTCGACTTCTCCGCGCTCAAGGTCATCCAGATCGGCGGTGCGCCGATTGCCGACGAAACTGCGTTGCTGGGACGGCAGGTCTTCGGTGATGTGTTGTACCAGGGTTACGGCCAGACGGAAGCGCTGCCGGTGTGCATGATGGGACCCAAGGAGTGGTTTTCCGTCGTGCCCGGTTCGTCGCCGCTGAGGTCGGCCGGCAGGGCGTTGCCCTTCGCCTACCTCGACATACGTGATCCGGAGGATTCGACCGTGACACTCCCGATCGGGGAGGAAGGCGAGATTGCGATCCGATGTGACGGGCAGATGCTCGGGTTCTGGGAAAACGATGCGGCAACGGCCGAGCGAATGTCGGCTGACGGCTTCGTGCTCACCGGGGATATCGGGAAGATCGACGAGAACGGCTACCTCTACGTGCTTGATCGTAAGGACGACATGATCATCTCGGGTGGCTTCAACATCTGGCCTGCGGAACTGGAAAACGTCATCCTCGGGCATCCCGGCGTCATCGAAGTTGCAGTCTTTGCGATCCCACACGACAAGTGGGGCGAGAGTCCGGCCGCGATGTGCGTTGTCGAAGACGGCGCCGAAGTGACCGCGGAGGAGATTCGGGACCTTTGTGCAAAAGTCCTTGGCTCTTACAAGAAACCAGCAGAGGTGTTCTTCCAGCGCGAGCCACTCCCGAAGAGTCCTGTTGGCAAGGTGCAACGCAAGGTGCTGAGAGAGCCCTATTGGGTGGGCCAAGACCGTCGTGTTGCTGGAAACTGACCCTTGTGTAACCAAACGTTCGTGTGGTAACCTCGTCGCTGTCGCAGTGACATCGAACACATCACTAACTGGGGGGTTATAAATGGGTCTCAACTTGGCAGCAATGGAAAAGATTACCGCCGACGTTCAGATGACCGATCTGGAATGGGTGGAAGTTGCACCGGGTTCTTACTTCAAAGTTCTCACCGTGCACGCTCCGACCAACACTGTTGCCTTTGGCTTCAAGATGGATCCGGGTGCGCCAGACTTCCCGTCCCACTTCCACATCTGCCGTGCAATGGCATGGACAACCAAGGGTTGGTTCGGATACCGCGAGGCTGAGAAGCCCGAGGAGAGCCGAATCATGAAGGGAATGTTCTCTTACGAGGCAGCCGGTTCGTTCCACACACCGTTCAGCGATTGCCCCGAGGGCTTCGAGTCGGTCGGAATCTTCGAGAGCGACTCCGAGGTCTTGCTGCAGAATCACGCTGAGCCGGATCCGCAATCAGAGCGCATCGGCGATCTCACGATCAATGATTTCATCGGTTGGGCAAGCCGCTCGACGCACGTTGTTCACCTTGACGGAAAGATCACCGGTGATCCGACCTACAAGTACGACTTCACGGGTGGAATCAACGCATTCAGCTAGTCCGCCAGTCATGGCGAAAGAGTTTGGTTGGTGAGAATGGGGGGCGGGAAATCCGCCCCCCATTTCTGTTGTCGGGTCCACGGCAGAGATGGAGGGGTCGTGGCCCTGTCAGCAACTTTGCCGATCTTGGGCGGGAAATGAAAAAGGGGTGGAACAGGGATCCATGGCCCCCGTTCCACCCCTTTGGTTGTTGTTATTCGTTGTACAAAGTGAAGGATCCAGGTCCAGTGACGAAGCCACTGGCAGGAACGTTCTTGTCGGTGACCAACGGGCTGTCCATCCAGTAGGTGGTTGCCTCGGGTGTTTCGCCAGCCAACAGTTTCGCCATCAACTCGCAGCCCAGCGTTGCCGTGCCCTCGAGGTCGTTGGCGGCCGTTGCGTCGAAGCTCTTGCCTTCGCGGATCATGTCGAGCGCACTCGAGTCACCGTTGAAGGAGACAACGAATGCCTCTGCACCGAGTCCGTCGACTGCAGCAGCTGCACCAAGTCCAAGGCTGTCGAACGAGGCGAATACTGCCTTGATGTCCGGATTCGCTTGGAAGGCCTGCTCGACCTTTGCCTGGGCATCAGCCACGGCATTCGCAACGTCGGCTTCCACTTCGGTGACCTTGATGCCTGGGTATTCGGAGCCTTCACCCACCATGGCCTTGAAGGCATCGGCGCGCTGACGAAGGCTGGGTGTGACCCGAGCATTGACAATCAGGACATCACCTTCGGCGATGCCGTTGTTCTCGGCAGCGATTCGGTCGATGACGTACTGACCAACGCGTGCTGCACTCTGGAACTCGAGTCCGGTGATGGAATACGAGCCGAGTCGCTGTCCGCCCCACACCGTGACGACCGGGCGCTTCGCGCTCCCAGCTTCCGCCAGTGCAGTGTCGAGCGAACCGTTTCCGATGTCATTGGCGACGTTGTAAATCGCATCGACACCCGCACTGTTGGCCTGCTCGAATGCCTGAACTGCTTCCACGCCACCCTTGGCATCGAACACCTGCACGCTTCCGCCATTGGCTTCAACGCACTCGACAACTCCTGCCTGGAGACGGTCAACCGGTTCGAGACCGGGAGCAAGCGAGATGATTCCGACGGACTTTCCGTCGAACGCCGAAAGATCGGCTGAGCTTGACTCCGCAGCTTCTTCGGTTGCAACTGCAGTGGTGTCTTCCGTTGCCTCGGCTGTGGTGTCGGCCACTGCCTCGGTATCGGCCGTTGACTCGGTGTTGTTGTCGTCGCTACACGCCACCAACAGACTTGCGCTCGCTGCAACTGCAACAAATGCCAGATATTTCCTCTTCTTCATTTTCCCCCCGTGAGGTTTTCTGTTGACACTTCGCCGGATGGCGAGATGCTGCGCATTGATCTTCGATTCCCGAAGATCAATGAACACCTTGTTCGTCTTGGTTGGCCAGCCATTCGGCCATTCGCTGCTTCGCAAACGGCTGGTTCACCAAGTCGAGAAAAGTCTTTCCCTCCAGTCGGAACCCTGAAGTATCTGGGTTCCGTGATGCCAAAACTGATCGCTTGGCACTGATGAGAACGTTGCTCCCGTTGAGTGAGCAACGCTGCGCGAACTGGATTGCCCATGTCAGGGGGTCGTCCGAGATTCTCTGGACCAAGCCGATCTTTTCGGCCCGTTGCCCGTCGATTGGCTCGCCACTCAGGATGATTTCGAGGGCGTGTGCGTAGCCGACCAAGGCTGGCAGTCGCTGGGTTCCTCCGGCGCCGGGGAGAATCCCCATCCGGGTTTCGAACAGTCCGAGAGTTGCGTCGGGTCGACAGATGCGCATGTCGGCTGCGAGTGCCAGTTCGAGACCGCCACACGACGCCTGACGCGGAATCGCAGCAATTGTGAGGTTTGGGTAGCTGTCAATCGCGGCAATGACATTGACCCACGGGGCCCAATCGGCGATGGGCCGACCCGCACCCATTTGTTGAACCTCGAGCAGTTCAGCATGGTCTACATCAATCTCAATCACCACGGGCAGAATGGGAGTTCGTCCAGCACATTCGTCGAGGAGAGCCAGCAGTTGGGCCGCACCCCCAATAGTCATGGTTCTTCTCGGATGGGGGTGCGATCGAATGATCGCGACGTCTCCCTGACTGTCAAGGCTCCAGTATTGATGTTCCATCGTTCACCCAGCCATCTCGTCGTGGCCGTAGCAACGTTGGAGAATTTCGCCTTCTGTCACTGGCTGGGTCAACTCACATACAACCGAGCCTTCGCGTAGCACGACCACGCGATGTGCAACCTGTGCGACTTCATCGAGGTCCGACGACGCAATGATGATGCCAACACCGCTCGCAGCGAGTTCGGCCACCTGTCGCAGAATCTCTCCGCGTGCTCCGACATCGACACCCTTCGTGGGTTCGTCCAAGAGGAGGACTTTCGTGTCGCGCCCGACAAGCCACCTCGCCAAAAGGACCTTTTGCTGGTTTCCACCCGAAAGCTGGCCGATTCTCTGGGCGTGCCCGGTTGTCACCACTCGAAGTCGCTCGATTTGCTCGCCGGTGCTCTCGATTTCCTTCTTCCGATTGGGCACTGGGAGTCGACTGTTCCGGCGAAACTGCCGCAGATGCGCAAGAACTGTGTTTTCACGAATGGTCCGTTGCGGGTATATGCCCGTCGAACGTCGATCTTCTGGAATGAGTGCAAGGCCACTGCGGATGGCACTAGCCGGAGACTTGAAAACGATGTTTTCGCCGTCAAGGCGGATCGTTCCACTCGTTGGCTGGAACTGCCCAAAAAGGGTGAGCAGAAGGGAAGTCCGTCCGGACCCGACAAGGCCCCCGAGTCCAACGATTTCGCCTCGTGCAACCTCGAAACTCACATTGTTGAGTGGCCCGCCACACAGATTCTCTACTTGAAGAATCGGTGTCGTGGACTCAAGGACTTCTGTGGTCCGAACGCTGACAGCTTCCGATGCCTTTCCAGTGATTGCTTCGATGAGGACCTCCCTTGTCAACCCTTCACGGGGAAGTTCGCTCACGGTTTCGCCGTCCTTCATCACAGTGACGCGGTCGACAATTTCGAGGACCTCACCAAGTCGATGGGAGACGAAGAGGACGGCAACGCCACGCTCCTTCAGTTTCTTCACCACCGAAAAGACTTTCGTGACTTCGCTGTCGGCCAGAGCAACGGTGGGTTCATCCATCACCACCAGACGGGGATTCCCGGCACAGGCTCGAGCGATCGAGACCATCCACCTCTCGGCAACCGTCAGTGACCCAACTGGTGCTTTAGGGTCGACGTCAATCAGTCCGTCGAGGATTGCGACCGATTGTTCCTGGAGTTTCGACCAGTCAACCTTCAGGCCTTTTCTCGGGAGAGACTTCCCGAGAAAGAGGTTCTCGGCCACGCTCAGTCGATTGACGAGCGCCGCATCTTGGTGAATGAAGTGCAGCTCAAGGTCGCTTGCATCACGCTCGGACTCAAGCGTGACATCAATGTCCCCGACACGGATCACTCCGCTGTCTCGGGATTCGGCACCAGCCAAGATCTTGATCAAAGTCGACTTGCCGGCACCGTTCTCTCCGACAAGGCCATGAACTTCTCCCGCTCGCAGGCGCAACCACGCATCTTGCAGAGCCTGTACTCCTGGGAACCGCTTGGATAAACCAGAAATCTCGATGACGAACTTGGCGGTCTCCACGACAGTCAAACCCCTTTCCCCTGAACGGAGATTAATCCACCCAACGGTCGTTTGACTACCCCCGGAATTTGAGTGATAATAAGGTGCTGCTCAAGGGGGGAAATGGGTTTCGCACTATCCAAAATTGCTGCTGTCGTGCGTCGTACGCCAAGTCTTGGTGGGTCAGGTGTCAGTGGGCCCGGCGTCTCGAACCGGTCGTTGGCGCTGGCTGCTCGCTATGGGACGATCGTCTTCTTGATTGTTCTGGTGATCGCCTTCACCGTTCTCTGCGAGATTCGTCTCGGTGATCAACGTTTTCTCTCGGGAAACAACTTCACTCTTCTCTTCCGGCAGTCTGCAGTTCTAGCGATCCTTGCCGGCGGACTGACCATTGCGCTCATTCTGGGTGAGTTCGACCTGTCAATTGCGGCGGCACTCACCTTGGGAGGTGGCATTTTCGCCCTCTTCCTGAGTGGCCAATACGTTGTGACATGGCCGAGCATTCCATTCACCGACATCGGAGGGGGTCTCATGTTCCCCGCCAGTTGGCAGTCCACGTTCCTCTTTGCATTGTTGGCTGCGATCGTCTTTGGGGCGATCGTCGGGGTGATCAATGGAGTCGTAGTTTCTTATTTCGGGGTCAGTGCGTTCATCGGAACGTTGGGCCTTGCCGGAATCATCGAGGGCTATCTCATCCGACTCACCGACGGGCGATCGGTGGCTCTTCCGAAGAACGTCACCAGCACCGCTCAGGGAACTCTCTTGGGTTGGAAGGCTCCCGAATCCTGGAACTGGTCGATTTCGCTCGGGGGGCGTTCATTCCAGATCGACTTGTCAGGTTTTAGCGTCCCGATCATTGCGCTCACCGCAATCTTGATCCTGTTTCTCATCTCATTCTTTCTTCGGCAGACCGAGGCGGGTCGGCGGATGGACGCAGTTGGGGGCAACCCTGAGGCCTCCAGGCTCGCAGGAATCAATGTCAAGCGCTATCGATTCCTCGCGTTCGTATTGTGCGGATCCATCGCCGCGATTGCGGGTCTGGTACTGGCTGCCGGACGAACAGGTTCCGCTGTCACCCTGGTTGGCAATCAAGGTTCGTATCTGCTTCAGGCGTACACCGCCTGCTTCCTCGGAGCCGTCACGTTGAGAGAGGGTGAGTTCCACGTGCTCGGTACGGCGATCGGCGTCCTTCTCATGACCGTGACTTTCTCGGGGCTCATCATTCTCGGAGTGCCGGGCTATGCACAGACCATCGCAAACGGTGTGATCTTGATTGCCGCGCTGACATTCGCTGGGCTAGCTCGCAAGGCGGCTCGAAGGACTTAGGTGAGCGGTGGCGCTGCCGTTTCCTAAGAGGGGGTGTTACCCCCTTTGCAAGAACAGCACCAAACAAAAAATGGAAGCCGTTGATCAACGGCCAAAAGGAGGAAAAGTGAAGAACTTGAGAAAGGCATTGTGGATCGCTCCACTCGTCAGCCTCACATTGCTTGCCGCGTGTGGAGATGACGACGAAAGCGCAACCACCGAAGACACGACCGCCGTCACTGAGGAGACCACCGCTACCGAAGAGACCACCGCTACCGAGGAGACAACAGCACCGGCAGAGGCTGGAGATTCGTCGAAGGGTGATGTTCCATCTGGTGGCACGGAAGTGACCATTGAGGGTGATGTCACGACGTGGACCGGAAAGAAAGTCGGCATCGCGAACTTGGCACCAGTACCCGGCGCCGAGCGTTGGTCGAAGCCGCTTCAGGCCTGCATCGAAGCCAACGGTGGAACGGTTGATTTCCAGGATGTCGGTGGAGACCCCACAAAGCTTCCTGCCTTGCTTGAGGGTTGGGCAGCATCTGAAGTCGATGCGGTGTTCAACATCGGAATCGACATGACAGGCCAGGAATCCTTGATTGCCGCATTCACAGAGAAGAAGACCCCTGTGGTCATTTGGGGAGCCGGTAATCCCGAAGGTGTCGTCTCGCTCGACGCCAACCAGGAAGAGGATGGCCGCATCATTGGTCGCTACCTCGTCGAGACAGTGAAGACTGGACCGATCGTGCTCGTCAACGCCAACAACCCTGCACTTCAGAGCCGCGAATCCGGTCTGAAGGAAGTGTTGGACGAGGCTGGAATCGAGCTCATCGTCGTTGGTGAAGCACTTGGCTTCTCCGCTGAGTCGGCTCAGAAGTCGGTTGAGGCTGCACTTCAGGCGAACCCTGAAACCACCGCTGTCGTTGGTGGATTCGGATCGCTCGGAGTTGGTGCGGCAGCTGCTGTTTCGGCCGCTGGCAGCGAGGCCGTTGTGGTCTCGATGAACGGCGACCCGGAAGAGTACGACGCAATCCGCGCGGGCGGACCGTTTGTTGCGACTGTTGCTGATGGTCACGAGTTCGGTGGCGAGGCTGCATGCCAAATCGCCGCCAGCTTGATCGCCGGCAATGCCGCTCCTGGTGAGGCTGGGAAGCAGATTCTTGCCACATCTGTTCTCGTCACCGCAGACAATCTGCCGGCAGAAGGTGCGTCGGAGGCGACTCCCCGCAAGTTCTACCAGCTTCCGTAAAGAGTCATTCGGTTTCGATGGTGTGGGGGCCGGGTCTTCCGGCCCCCACACTGACCACCGCAGCGTTGGCGTTGCGCTTGTGCACGTCAAGCGTGATGTTCGAGAAATGAGCCAGTTGTGAGTGAGAACACTCCGGTAGCAGTTGTCACAGGAGCCGGGCGCCGACGAGGTATCGGACGCGCGTGCGCGTTGCGGCTGGCCGAGGATGGTTTCAGCGTCGTTGTACATGCCAGATCCGAGTCATCCATCCCCGAAGATCGCAACGAGGGACCATTTGCGGTGGCAAGTGAGATTCGTGCAATGGGCGGAACAGCACGGGTTGTGGTGGGCGACTTGAGGAATCAGACGACAATCGACGAAGTTGCCCGTGCCGTCGAACAGAGCGGCTCGTTGGCAACAATCGTCAACAATGCGGGTACCGCTGGCGAGGCAAATGCTCACAACGCACACGAGACTCCCGAGGCGCTGTGGGATGAGACGTTCGACATAAATGTGAAAATCCTGTTTCTCATGAACAAAAGACTGATACCGCTGCTTGAGTCATCATCAGTGGAAAACAAATCGATCATCAACTTTTCCTCGACAGCCAGCAAGCGTCCGTTGCAGCGGTACGGGGCCTATTGCGCCTCAAAGGCCGCCGTAGAGGCTCTCACGATGCAACAAGCGCTCGAGTTGGCAAGAATGGGTGTGCGTGTCAACTGCGTAGCTCCCGGGAGCACCTCCACTGACATGATCGATGGCACTCTGGCCAGAGCAGCTGTACATGCTGGTCTTGATCCCAACGACCTCACGAAGGCAATCAAAAAGAAAATTCCGATGCGTCGCTTTGCGGATCCGCGAGAGATCGCATCGGTTGTCAGTTTCCTTGCTGGTCCCGATTCGAGTTTCGTGACCGGGCAAGTGATCACCGTCGATGGAGGGATGACCCTGCTGTGAGCATCAACAAGATCGAACAACATCACATTGACGAGAACCTGGTTTGTGATCGCGCCGTTCGCGATCCCTATGCGTACTTTGGCGAACTTCGTGACGTGGATCCCATCCATTGGAATCCACGTCACCGAGCATGGGTCATCACCTCCCATGCCGATGTAGTTGCAGCTGTTCGCAGTCCGCACCTCACGGCAGACAGAATGGAGCCATTCCGCGAATCCGTCGCCAAGCAGACGCAATCTGCCGCAGTTGACGAGACTTTTCGGATTCTGGCCAACTGGATGGTGTTCCTCGACCCTCCCAATCACACTCGACTCCGTCGTCTCGTTTCGCGAATCTTTGCGCCCTCTGTCGTGCGGTCACAGACCGAAGACATTCAAGAGGTCATTGACAGCCTTCTCGGAGAGCTGCCAGTGGGTAGACCCATTGACTTCATTGAGTCGTTTGCAGCGCCATTGCCCGCAATCGTGATTGCAAAGATGCTGGGCGTGCCTCCCCAGGATCGGATTCTCTTCAAAGAGTGGTCCGACCAGATGACTTCGCTCATCTTCGGCGCATACGACAACCCCGATCGTTTTCACGCTGCCGCACGAGGGATGATCGATCTTCGCGACTACCTACTTGAGATGATCTCGAAGTTCGAGAAATCCCCAGAAGACAACTTGATCAGTCTCCTCCTCGAGCAAGAAGACGGCGATTCACTTTCCCGCGACGAGTTGATCTCGACGTGCACCTTGCTTCTCTTTGGTGGACACGAGACCACAACCAATCTGATCACCAACGGATTGCTCGCCTTGATGCGCAACCCTGATCAGATGCGCGATCTTCGCTCACACCCAGAGATTCTTCCGATGGCCATCGAGGAGATCGTCAGGTTTGATGGACCAGCGCGTGCCATGGTTCGTCTGGTCAAGGAAGACCACGAGTTTGCTGGAGTCAGCTTTACGACCGGTCAGCGAGTATTTATCGTCAACCCGTCGGCAAATCACGATCCATCCGTGTTTGAGAACCCCGACGTGCTGGATCTCCGTCGCAACCCCACGGGTCATGTGGGTTTCGGTTTTGGCCTCCACTATTGCTTAGGTGCACCACTTGCGAGACTCGAAGGAGAGTTGGCCATTGGTTCACTTCTCCGTCGATTCGGCAACATCGAGTTGGCCTGCTCGATCGATGATCTGGAGTGGAATCCAACGATGCTTTCCCGTGGATTGCAATCCCTGCCTGTGGTCTTGAACTTCTGACCAAGGTTTGGGTTTCTGATCAAGGTCAGTGGTCCCAGAGCCTGCTGAGAGAAGATCGTTTCTCGATGTCGCTCAATCCTCGTAGGTCGACCGAACCATGTTCGTTGACAACGATCTCGA
>Ga0315899_10003036_pt1 | contig 18335 bp, 17 predicted proteins | sample LakEriMetagenome_2_FD_203518 | JGI IMG/M metagenome (GOLD analysis project Ga0315899, IMG submission 203518) | Freshwater fungal communities from buoy surface, Lake Erie, Ohio, United States - Buoy 4 MA112 | ecosystem: Environmental > Aquatic > Freshwater > Lake | place: USA: Lake Erie, Ohio... | reverse complement strand
ATAGACAATCCCAAAGCCCTCCCCCTGGGCCTCACCTGCTTCATCGAGGCCATAGCCGCTTGGCATCAGCAGGACACTGCAATGGCGCAATTCCCTTTCCAGCGCAGCATCCGCCAGGCCACCCAGGAATTCCACCCATAGCTCCAGGCCGAGTTCCCGGGTGCGGGCCTCCAGCGCGGCCCGGTCGTTGCCCTCGCCCACCACCCGCCAGCTCAGCTGATCGGAAAGTTGGTTCCGCTCGTGCAGCAAGGCCAAGGAGTCGAGCACCAAGCGATGACCCTTGTAGCGTTCGCCCGTGACCATCCGGGCCACGGTTAGCAGCCGCAGCCCCTCGGGCAGTGGTTCCGGAGCCTGGCGGGCTTCCACGAGATCGGCCATGGGATGCACCACCTTGATCGCTGGCCAGGGGCCCGCCCGCTCCAGTACCCGGTCGCGGGTGAAACCGCTGCTGGCGATCAGCCGCCGGCAGGCTTGAAGATCGGCCTCCACCAACGGAAGCGCCTTGCCCCACACTTCAATGCCGTGAAGCCAGCAGAGACGCTGGCGGGCCTGGGGAGCCCCGGGACCCCACCGCTCGAGCCATTCCAGCCAGCCCAGGGGCTGAAGCAGCAGGGCGTGCATGCTCAACACGGTGTCGGCCTGAGGCAGCCAAAAGATCAGCTCCAGCAGGAAGCGTCCTCGACCCAGCAGCCGGCCCAAGGGCCCAGGCCCCAGGCGCCGCGGTGTCAGCAGACGCACCGCCCGACCCTGACGCTGCAGGCTCGCTTGCACCTGGAGGGTGAGACGTTCAATCCCCCCGCGCCGTCGCACGTCGTAGCTGAGCACAAGGATCATCGGGCCGGGGGGCCGGCGCTGGCCGCGGCCGCGCAGAGGACGGACTCATAGCTGTTGAGAGAGCGCTCCAGACCGAATTGGCGGCGGTAAAGACTGGCGGCTCTGCGACCCATGCCAAGCACCTCTTCCGGGTTCCGGCTGAGTTGGAGCAACTGGTCGGCCAGTTCGGTGGCTTCACCGGGCTCCACCACGATGCCGCAACCTTCCTGCAGGACCAGCTGGGCAAGATCGCAGCTCCGGCGGGCGATCAGCACCAGCCCCCGGCCACTGGCAAGGATTCCGTAGAACTTGCTCGGAGCCACCGTGTCTTCGGCGCCGGGAATGAGCCCGATCGCCGCGAGGTCGCAGGCGCCCAGGCTTTCCCTCAGGCGCTCCCGGGGTTGATAGGGCAGCCGCAGAACCCCCGGCAGCGCGAACACATCGACCCAGGCCTCGATCTGGCGTTGCTTGGCCCCGCCCCCGATGAAGACGAATTGCACGGGTTCAGCTTGGAGCAGCCGGGCCGCCTCCAGCAAGGTCAGCAGATCGTGCAAACGCCCAAAGTTCCCTGAATACTGAAGGGTGAACTTATCGGCGAAGCCGTGGTCGTGGGCAAAGCGATTGGCCTGCCGAGGTGTTGCATCGGCGGATTCCACGGCCCAGTTGTGAATCACTTTCAACGGCAGCCCATGGCCGAATTCGCGACGCAGGCGCTGGTCCATGGCCTGGCTGAGCACCACGGTGCAGGCGCTGGATTGGCACACCTGTTTCATCAAGGCACGCCAGATCAGGGTGAGCGGCCCGGCGCCGGGCAGCACACCGCTGAGCACGGCCGATCGGGGAAAGAGGTCCTGGAACAGAAAGACATAGGGCATTCCGCGGATCCGCAACAGCAAGGGTCCGAGCAGGCCGATGAAGGGAGGATTCGAAACGATCAGCACCACATCACCGCGCTGGCCGTGGCGGAGGCACCACAACGACGTGCCCGCAAGGAAGCGCAGACCCCGCAGGGCTTTCCCCACCACACTCACGCCAACTGCTGGGCCCATGGGCCCAGCCAGTCGCTTCACCGGAAACGGCAGCGGCTTCCCCTCCGTGGCCGTGAGCACCGTCACGGCCCAGCCCCTCTGGCTGAGGCCATGGGCCAGATCACTCATCAGCTGGGCGGTGGCGGCGGTGCTGGGATCAAAGAGCTCGCTGATCAGCAGAAGACGATTGGGCAGGGTCACAGGGGTAGCCCCCGGGCCAGTCGTTTGCGTTCGATCACCTTCACGACCGTGATCAGGTCGTAGCCAGCCATCAGCAGGCTGAACAGCAGTCCCTGCCAACCCTCCCGGAACCCTCCCTGAAGCAGGTATTTCTGGCTGAACCGCAGCAGAGGCCGGAGTGGCCACAGCTTGGCCGCCAGGCGGCGCAACCGCAGCCAGCGGCGAGTGCCAAGGGCGTTGCTGCCGCCGCCATCGAGATAGGCCACGATCCGTTCGGCTTCCCAGTCGGCATAGCGTCGGTGGCGTTCCAGCCAGTCGTCGATGCCCTTACTGAAGGCGTAGTGCTCGTAGGGCACGGCGATGCGACCAATCCGGCTGTCAGCGGGGAAACTTTCCCATAGCGATCCCTCAAAGCTGAGGTGGCCTCGCCGAACCAGCCGCGGATGCCAGTTGGGGTAGCCCTGGGTGTACCGGAGCCAACGGCCCAGGAACCAGTAGCGGGGTGTGAGCTCGAATCCCACAGGCCCGTCCTCTTGCCGAAGGGCTGACTGGATCGCCGCCTCGATCGCCCCGCGGCAGGCGGGACCGACTTCTTCATCGGCATCCAGGAAGAGCACCCAATCGCTGCTCAACCCACCGTTCTCCAAGGCCCAGTTGCGCTGCACGGTGAAGGAAAAGCGACCCGGCTGACGGTGTTCAAGCACCCTTGCTCTCCGCTGGGCGGCGATGGCCTGGCTGCCATCGGTGCTGCCCGAATCAATCAGGAGGAGCTCCTCGCACCATGAGAGTGAATTGAGACAGCGGGGGAGATTGTTGGCCTCATTGAGGCTGATCACCACAGCGGCGATGGTCACAGGGGTTCCGGTGATCTGACGATCGATCGCGGGGGAAGGAGAGATCAGGGCCGGCGGGCTCGTGTAGGGGAATTCTGCAGGATTTCGCTGTAGATCCTCAGGGTATCCAGGGCTACGTTTTCCTGGCTGTAGCGCTGCGCCGCCCAGGCGGCTGAGGTGAGGCCGGCCCTCCTAGGCGCCTGGAGCCAGTCCGCCAACCAACGGCTCCAGCTACCAGCGTGGCGAGGAAGCACCGCCCCGAAGTCCGCCGGTGCGGCTTCGATCAGATCATCCCCCACGCCGGTGCGGTCGCTGATCAACACGGCAGCGCCACAGGCCAGTGCCTCCACCACCACATTGCCGAAGTTTTCATGGCGGCTTGGCAGCAACAAGAGATCAGCAGCGTTGTAGACCCCCGCCAGTTCCTCGGCCGGGAGGGTGTCGATCCAGTGCAGCCGATCGCCTAGGCCGGCCCGCCGGAAGTTGGCCCGCAGGCGGGCGCCGCTGCCGTCGTCATCACCTCCCACCAGCAGCAGTGTCCAGGGTCGGTTGGCCAGGGGCGCCATCGCGGCAGGCAGCAGGTCGAGCCCCTTCTTGTGGTGTTGACGGCCGCAGACCAGCAGCAGTGGTGTGGTGGCGTCGAGGCCCCGTTGCGCCCGCCAGCGCAGTCCCTGCCAGGGATCGGGCCGCAGCGTCTGCAGGTCGAGGGGATTGGGCAACAGAAAGCGCGGTGAGCGCAGACCCAGGCCAGCCAGCTCCCGTTCTTCCTGCCGGGTCGTCACATGCAGTCCGGCCGCCTGTTGCAGCAAGGGGCGCTCCCGCATGAGATACCAGGGGATTTTTTTCCACCAGCCCTGCCGAAGGGAATAGGGGCCGAGGGCTCCTCGCAGGCTGGCGAGCACCGGGATGCCGAGGGCGAGGGCTGCCCGTTGCACCGGAATGCCCAAGGGCTGCCAGATGGCGCTGATGTGCAGTATGTCCACCCCCTCCAGCGCTGCCGGTAGCGACGCCAGTAACGCCTTGGAGTGGATGGGCCCCTTGGGGCGATCCACGGGGAAGTAGGTCACCATCACACCATTGCGCAGCAGGGGCCGGCCGAGTTGCTCCGGCGGCAACTGGGGCAGTCCGGCGTTGGTGGTGAGTACCCGTGTATCGATCCCCTGCCGCACCAACCCTTCGGCCAGGCGACTCACACTGAGCACCGGACCGCCGTACTGCCAGGCGGGGGCATAGACCGGCATCATCTGCAGCACCCGCATCCGCTAACACCCGACCTCCGGCGCTTTTTCTCCCACCAGATCCTGGCGTTCGGGGAGCAACAGACAACGCAGCGGGTGACCCCTCACGGCTCAGAGCTCACGGGTGGGATCCCTCCAAAAGGATCGGGGAAGCCTGATCATCCCTCGCATCGGCCAGGCTTCCATGGTGAGCATGCCCGCCATGGCAATCAGGACCAGGGTTTCGCCGATAGCGCCGCCTGCCCCCCTGAACCAGCACACGGGAATCAGGGCCAGGGTGAGCAGCAGATGGCGATCGAGGGCGGATCGTTCAAGCAGATGGCCTCTAGCTGCCAGGTAATAGATCAGCAGTGGGGTGAGGGCGTAGAGGAGCTTTGCCACCAGAAACCCCTCCACCCCGAGGCGCGGGATCAGCATCCAACCGGCCAGGGCGGCCAGGAGCACCGCGCCGTTCTGGGCAACGAAGAAGAGGAGTGTGCGCCGCGAGGCCAGCAGGGGCTGATGCAGCACCTGGCTGATCGATTCCGCCACCGCCGCCAGCACCAGGACACGGGTGGCCTGCAGGGAGGGCAAAAAAGCTGGCCCAAAGACAAGGGGCACGATCCATCGATCCAGCAGCCCGTAGGCCACCAGGCAGGCCAGGCCGCTCCACCAGATGGCCCGCAGGGAACGCTCGCTGTCCCTTTGGCGCTGGGCCAGGCCGTCACCCTGACGGAGTCTCACAAACAGCACGGGCATGAGCGCTCCGGGCAGCAGGGTGAACAGCTGAACCACGATCTGCCCCACCCGGAGATAGCCCACGTCGGCCACCCCTCTGTTGTGGGCCAGGGATCCCAGCAGTGGCAGGAAGACCAGCGATGCCAATACGTTCGTGAGATACATCGGAGCCCCCGCATGCATCAATTGCGCCGCGATGCGCGGATCGAACCCCCAGCCCCCCGGCCAGGGCAGTAAGCGCCGGGCACCCATCCAGAGCCAGCCCATCTGCAGGGTGTTGATCAGTCCATAGCCAACCAGGGCGCCGGCGAGTCCTGCGACAAGGGCCCCAAGCCAAGCGGCCAGCATCTTCAGCGGGGCGAATAAGCCCTGACGCAGCGCCAGGGCGGCCGTGTTGCCCTTGACCAGCAACAAATCCCAGTGCAGGGTGCCCAGGGCTTCCCCCACGGCGATGGTGAGCAGGGCTCCCACCAACCACCCCCGTTCGAGGGGTAGTTGGTGGGGGAGCAATCCCTGGCCGGGCATCACCCACAACCACAGCACCAAGGCTGCCGCCACGGTCACGGTCTGCACCACCCGCAAGGCGCTGTGGGCGATGGTGGCCTGGCGCTCCGGTGACAGATCCGATCCGCGGTCGGTGAGGGCGCAAGTGATGCCGAAATCCACCCCGCCCCGCACGGTCATCTCCACCGTCTGGGTGGCGCTGAGGATCAGGTTGAGAATGCCCAGGTTGGCCGGACCGAGGCTGCGGCTCAGCAACAGATTGAAGAAGAAGCTGAACCCTCGGCCGAACAGCGACCCGCCCAGGAGGTGAAGAAAACCGGTACGCAGGGAGGAGTGCCCCACGTCAGGAGCCGGATTGTTCGGTGGTCGCTGCAGCCGGAGAAGGGGGTGGCAGGAGCCGATGCAGCCGCTCGACCAGCCAGCAAAGCGCTAGCAGCACCAACAGGTACTTGGGGAAATCCCAAAACCAGTTCCACACCGTTTCGGAGACGGAGCGGAGGGGCACACCATTAAAGAATGTAGCTGGATAGATCGCGATCAGAAATCGGTAGAAGCCATTGGAGAGGCTGGCGGCCTGATACCAGATACGGCTCACCAACGCATAGAACAGGCCAAAAACTGTTGAGCCCAGGAGCACGCCTGGCCAGCGGAAGCGCCGATAAAGATCGCCGCCGAAGCTCACATTGGGAAACCAGATGTGGATTCCGCCGACGGTGCCCATCTCTGGGTGTCCAATGATCTCCTTGGCGATCAGGTGACCGTCATTGATCTCAGGCCGTTGGGGGTACAGGTGCTTGGGAATCCAGAGAAACAGCAGGCCATGAAGACCTCTCCAGCCTGCCGCTGATTGCTGCGATCCGGGTGGCTGGAAGAGGAAGGGATCACTCGAAGGGAATAAATCACGGCCGATCAGGGCGAGTTTTTCATGGCTGGGATGGGCTTCGGCTGCTGCCCTGGCGATCAAGCCGGCCCGTTGATCCAATTGCTGAATGCTGCTGTTCTGGAATGCGGTTGTCTGGCGCAAAGTAGCCATCAAAGGGATGAAGACCAGCGCCACGATCAGCACCCCGACCGCGAGCCAGCGCAGCAGGCTGGCCCGGATGTCGGTCATCCACAGGCCGGCAATCAAAAGCACCAGCGGTGCCAGCAGCAGGCCCCGGCCGCCGGTGAAGGCCCCCAGGCCAAGGGAGGCGCTCGCCAGGGCCAGCAGCACCGGGGCGAGCCAGCGCAGGCGTGATGGTGCACCGTTGGGTTCAGGTTGCAGGGCGATCTGAACCGTGATCGGCACCAAGAGAAAGAAGAGATCCTTGAGCCGGATGAACGGAACGAAGGCGGTGTCGGCCCGCCAAAGCCGGGTCACCCAATAGACATAGTTGCCTCCGCTGCGATCCAGGGTGCCACTGATCACCCCCACCAGCACATAGCCCAGGCTGAACAGTCCAAGCAGCAGGGTGAGCATCGGAAGCCTGCGGCGCACGATTGCACCGAGGCGCCCGGGACGCAAGCTGCGGAGCAGCGGGCGATTGAGCAGGGCGGCCAGCACAATTGCCGTGGAAACCAGGGCCCAGAGGGCCTGGCTGGGTTCAAGGGCCCGCGCCCACGGGGCAACATCCGGTTGCACATGGGGGCCCGCCAGGGCCAGCAGTGCCGCGCCGAGCCCCCAGCGCATGACCCCAACCAGGGTGAGCACGGTGACCGGCGGAAAGGGCAGCTCATCCAGCCAGGGGCGCTCCAGCCAGAGGGCTACCGCCAGCAGCACCACCGACCAGCAGCAGAGCGCCGCAGCCAGCCAACGGCCGCTCAGGATCGCCAGCACCAGCCAGCACGGCACCGCCACCAGCAGGGCAAGGGCGGGGGCGTCCACCAGCCTGACCAAAGGTCCTAGAAGCTCGGCAAGCCGATCCTTGTCGGAAAGAATGGGCCCTTCGCAGGTCATGGGCTTGGCGAGTTGGTGAGATGCTTGGGGCCTGATCCGCCTCCCCTGCGGTGGCGCCGCCAGCGCTCCGGTAACCAGATCAGTAGAGCGAAGCAAGTATGCAGGAGTCCAGCCCCCTGCTGAATTGGAGCCAGGCCCGCCAGGAGTCGGCCTGGCTGGCCCTGCCTGAGCTGTTTGAGCAGATTCCACAGTTGAAACTGCATCAGATGGGCGGCCCAGCGGTTTCGCCGGGGTTCCTGGCGCAGCAAGGCATGGCGGCGTAACTGGCCAACCACCGCCGCGATCTCCGGCAGCTCGTGGCCGCTGATCCGGTTGGCGTTGGAGAGCTGGTCGTCGTGGGTTCTCACCGCGGCGATCGGTCGGCGGTTCAGCAGCAGGGGCCCCTGCTCCGCCGCTCGAATCAACCACTCCCAGTCGGCAGCATGGCGCCAGTGATCATGGAAACGACCAGCGCGCCGCCACAGGTTCCGGCGGAAGGCCATACCGGTGAGGTTGCCGTTGAGACTGCCCAGTTCCAGAAGCGCCGGCACGAACCGATCCGGAGGAATCAGAGCGGTTTGGCGGCTGAGGCGATCGTGGTGGTTGGCACTATCCGGTGGCCGAAGCTCACCATCGGGTCCGATGGATGTAAATGTGGAGAGGATCAGTTCCGCCGCAGGCCACTGGTGTCGCAGCTCAGCAAGGGTTGCCAGGGCGTCGCGATTGAGGCGGTCGTCGCTGCACAGCAGGACCATCCAGTCCGCAGCGCAGTTCTCGATGGCATCGTTGAGGTTGGCAAAGAGCCCGAGGTTGGCGCTGCGTCGCAGCAGGCTGATCGAATGGCTTGGGCTGTGGCGGGCGATCCAGCCATCGAGCCACTGGCGCGTGAAAGCATCTGAGCCATCGTCGGCGATGAGCAGCGTCCAGTTGGACTCGGTCTGGTTCAGGACGCTGGTCAGGGCTTCCTCCAGCAGTAAAGCCCTGCCATAAACCGGCACCAAGATGACGATTGGTCTTGGCTCGCTCATGCCGGTCCGGGCCTTTGGGCGTCTGCAAGGAGCCTGCGGTAATGCTCGATCGCCCGCTGGCCGTAGGCCGACCAGCTCAGGGAGCTTCCGGCCAGGGCCAGGGCTGCCTGGCGCTTGGTCTCCCAGAGGCCAGGCTCCTTGGCGAGGCGTCTGAGGCAATGGGCGATGGCCTCCGGGGCGTGGATGGGGATCACCCAGCCGCCAGGAAACTCCATGATGGGTCCGTGTGATGGATGGTCTTGATGCGGGGCCTCCTCCCCGGCCGGATCGACCATCCCCTCGCCCTGAAGCCCCAGCAGATCCTCAGCGCCGGTGTTGGTGGTGCAGATCAGTGGAAGCCCGCATGCCAGGGCCTGGGTGAGAACCATGCCGAATCCGTCTTCGATCGAGGCCATGACGAAACAGTGGGCCTTGCCGTAAAGGCCCGCCAACGCGTTCTGGGGGCGATGCCCGAGGGTTGTGATTCCGGGGCCCAGAGCCTCGAGCACGGAGGCCAGTTCGGGCGTGCCCCCCCCAATCAGCAGGAGCTGGGCATCGGGAAGTGCTGCGGCAGTGAACCCTTCCAGCAGATCCGGAATGCCCTTGCGCACGGAAACCGTTCCTGCATAGATCGCTCGCAGTCCCTGCTGGATCGGGGGTGAGGGTGGCTGATCGGGCGGCTGGAAGCTGTCCAGATTCACCCCAAGGGGGTTGCGGAAGAGCCGGTTCGCAGAAAAGCCCCGATCCAGGAAGCTGCGTTCCACAAACAGGCTCGGTACAGCCACCGAGCTGCAGAGCCCGTATTCCCTCAACTCCATGGCCTCGATGCGGGGATGAGTCTCGCTCCAGGTGAGGCCGAGGCGGCGGTGTTCTTCCCGCAGCAGCCGGCTCTGCTCAAGGATGTGGGCAGAGGAGCGCTCCAGTACGGTAAGAACCCCCCGCTCGCAGGCCCAGCGCAGGGAGGGTTCGCTCCATTGCGACCAGCCATGGATCATTTCGCTCCCCTCGAGGTGGCCCACGGCCCGGCGCGCGAACCAGCGGTGCACCTGCCATTGGCAGCGCATCATCAGAGCCTCGCCGCCAAGGCGATAGATCGCTTTCACCAGCCAAAACGTTAGGGGCAGGCTCACCACCCGCTCGGGCGGGATTCCCCAGCGGCGCACAAACCAGCGGGGGTAGTTGGTGATCAACCGGTGCAGGTGGCCGTGATGGTGAAGTTCCCGAGCCAGGTCGAAGGCGTGCCAGCGACCCCCCACCACCAGCGTGATCCTCATTGGCGCCTCTTGGCTCATGGCCTGCCCCTGATCGGTGTCCTGGAATCGAAGTCAGGAGCCGAGGCCGAAGCCCGCTCCCACTCCAGAATCGTTCGCAGCCGTGCCGCGTAGGTGTGCTCTGGCCGCCGCACGGCCGCTGCGCCCCTTTCGCGCAGGTTGGCTTGCAGGTTGGGATCGGCCAGGATCGCCATAGCGTGCTCCCGCAACTGGGCGGGGGTGTTGAAGAAGCCCACGTCGGGGTAGTCCGGAAGAAGTGCCCGGTGCTCTTCGCTGTCTTTGTAGAGGCCGCAACCGCCGATGGCGCCGATCTCATAGGAGCGATCGGTGGAGAGGTCGCCGTTGGCTTGGCGCAGCAGCCCCAGCACAAGCGTGGCGCCGGAGATGGCGCGGGCGTAGGTCTCACCCGTCACGGCGCCGTGCAGTTCCCAGCCCGGGGTGGCCAGTCCGTTCCAGCTGTTGCCGTAGATCCGGCGCCTCAGGCCCGGCACATCGGCCAGGGCGGCCAGCCAGGGCAACCGTTCGGCGGCGCCGGTGCCCACGAAGGCCACATCCACCCCGAACCGCTGGGGATCGTCTGGATCGGCGGCAGGCGGCCGATGCAGGTCGGGGTCGTAGGCAAAGGGAAGCCAGCCGGTGCTCTGGGCCCCGGCTGCCTGGAGTCGCTTTCGCAAGGCCTGCTTGGTGCTGAAGATGTGGTCGTACAGGCCGAGGTTGGCCAGGAAGCTGCGGCGTCGATGGATCGGGTTCCAGGGGTCATCGGTGAGGTAGTTCACGATCCGTCCGCCATGGCGGTGCACCGCTTCGAAAACCGCCGGGGCGAGCGGCAGAATGCCCGTCACCAGCACAAGTCGCGGCCGCAACGCATCGATGCGTTTCAGCAGGTGGCGCTGAAAACCCCACCACTCCCAGCTGCGGCGGTCGGCAAGGCGGTAAAAAATCTTTCCCCGCAGCCTTGCCATGCTCGGAGAGAAGGCCGGAACCGCCGATAAATAGGCCACAGCGACATCGTTTTCAGCCAACTCGGCTTGGGCTGCTCCCTGCAACAACTTGGCGCCCAACGCTTCTGATCTGGAGGTATCAGCCAGCAGCAGCAAACGAGTGGTCATCGGCACACCAGGAGCCGCGGCGGGCTCCAATGGGGACACAGGCAACCATTATCCGATCGATACACCTGGCCAAAACCCGGGCCGGGGGGGCAAGACCTGAACATCTTCAAACCACCCAGCTCGTCCGTCTGGTTGGAGTTCAGGTTGGAGTTCAGGTTGCCGTTGCGCGGTGAGCCGTTGGCTTCCCCCTTTCCCGGTTTTTGGGTTCAGGCCGTTGTGACGGTAACCTCGCCTGAAGTCATGATTGATCGATGACGCTTTCACCGATCCGCTCCATCTGCTGCATCGGAGCCGGCTACGTGGGAGGTCCCACCATGGCGGTGATCGCCGACCGCTGTCCTGACATTCAGGTCACGGTGGTGGACCTCAACGCCGAGCGGATCGCCGCCTGGAATGACGCCGACCTCTCCAGGCTGCCGGTGTATGAGCCAGGCCTCGATGCGGTGGTGGGCCGGGCCCGCGGCCGCAACCTCCACTTCACCACCGAGGTGGATGGCGCGATCGCCGCCGCCGACATGGTGTTCCTCTCGGTGAACACCCCCACCAAGACGCGGGGCGTGGGAGCCGGTCAGGCCAGCGACCTTCGCTGGATCGAGGCCTCGGCCCGCCAGGTGGCGGCGGCCTCCCAGGGCCACACGATCGTGGTGGAGAAGAGCACCCTGCCGGTGCGCACGGCCGAAGCCGTGAAGGCGATCCTTGGCGGCGCCCAGGGCAGCGGCGGCGGCAAGACCTTCTCGGTGCTTTCCAACCCCGAATTCCTGGCCGAAGGCACGGCGATCGGGGATCTGGAGGATCCGGATCGGGTGTTGATCGGCGGCGAGGATCCGGCCGCCATCGATGCCTTGGCCAACGTGTACGGCCATTGGGTGTCTCAGGAGCGAATCCTGCGCACCAACCTCTGGAGCAGCGAGCTCTCCAAGCTCACCGCCAACGCGTTCCTGGCCCAGCGGATCTCCTCGATCAACAGCATCGCCGCCCTCTGCGAGGCCACCGGCGCCGATGTGCGCGAGGTGGGCCGGGCGATCGGCACCGACAGCCGCATCGGTCCGAAGTTCCTGCAGGCCGGTCCGGGCTTTGGCGGCAGTTGCTTCCAGAAGGACATCCTCAACCTGGTGTATCTCTGCCGCCACTACGGCCTAGAGGAGGCGGCCTCCTACTGGGAGAGCGTGGTGGGGCTCAACACCTGGCAGCAGCAGCGCATCGCTCGGCTGGTGGTCAACAGCCTCTTCGGCACGGTGAGCGGCAAGCGCCTGGCGGTGCTGGGCTTCGCCTTCAAGGCCGACACCAACGACACCCGCGAGGCGCCGGCGATCCGCATCTGTCGCGACCTCATCGAGGAGGGAGCCCAGCTGGCAATCGTGGATCCGAAGGTGGATTCCGCCCAGATCGCCCGCGACCTGGAGCGTTCTCCCGTGGCGGCCGATGCGGCTGCCGGATCCCGGCCGATCGGCGCCGATGGCTGCTGGCTGGCGGCGGGCACACCGCTTGAGGCGGCCCGCGGCGCCGATGCGGTGCTGATCCTCACCGAATGGCGCGACTACCGCCAGCTCGACTGGGCTGAGATCGCCGCCGTGATGCGCCGGCCGGCCTGGCTGTTCGATGCCCGGGCCGTGGCCGACACGGCCGCTGCCCGCGCCGCCGGACTGAACGTCTGGACCGTGGGGGAAGGCTGAGATGGCACGCCGCAACCTGATCACAGGCGGTGCAGGTTTCCTCGGCTCCCACCTGATCGACCGACTGATGAACGCCGGTGAGGAGGTGATCTGTCTCGACAACTACTACACCGGCCGCAAGGACAATATTCGCCACTGGCTCGGCCATCCCGATTTCGAGCTGGTCCGTCACGACGTGACCGATCCGATCCGCCTGGAGGTGGACCGCATCTGGCATCTGGCCTGTCCCGCCTCGCCGGTGCATTACCAGTTCAACCCGATCAAGACCGCCAAGACCAGTTTTCTGGGCACCTACAACATGCTGGGCCTGGCTCGGCGGGTGGGGGCGCGGCTGCTGCTGGCCAGCACCAGTGAGGTGTATGGCGATCCGGAGGTGCACCCCCAGCCCGAGAGTTACCGGGGCTGCGTGAACACGATCGGCATCCGCTCCTGCTACGACGAAGGCAAACGGATCGCCGAAACCCTCTGCTTCGACTACCAGCGCATGCATGGCAACGAGATCCGGGTGATGCGGATCTTCAACACCTATGGGCCGCGCATGCTGCCCGATGACGGCCGGGTGGTGAGCAATTTCATCGTGCAGGCCCTCAAGGGTGAGCCGCTCACCTTGTACGGCGATGGCAGCCAGACCCGCTCCTTCTGCTACGCCGACGATCTGATTGAGGGGATGATCCGGCTGATGAATGGCGATCACACCGGTCCGATCAACATCGGCAATCCGGGTGAATTCACGATCCGCCAACTGGCAGAACTGGTGCGGGATCGCATCAACCCCTCCCTGGAGCTGGTCTGCAGGCCGTTGCCCCAGGACGATCCCATGCAGCGCCAGCCGGTGATCGACCTGGCCCGCCGCGAACTGGGCTGGGAGCCGAAGGTGAGCCTGGAACAGGGCCTGGAGCCCACGATCGCCTACTTCCGCGAGCGCCTGGCCCAGGCTTGATGGCGGCTCCCGTTCTGGTCACTGGTGCGGCGGGCTTCATTGGCGCCGCTGTGGTGCGGAGTCTGTTGGAGCGGGGAGAGCGGGTGGTGGGTCTCGATAACCTCAACCCCTACTACGATCCCGCCCTCAAACGGGCACGCCTGGGGCAGCTGGAGGCGGTGGCCGCCCCGGGCCAGTTCCGCTTTGCCGAGCTGGATGTGGCCGATGCCGGGGCCCTGGCCGCCCTGGTGGCCGCGGAGACCACGGATCGGGTGATCCATCTGGCTGCCCAGGCGGGGGTGCGCTATTCGATCGAGAATCCCGCCGTTTATATCCAGAGCAATCTGGTCGGCTTCGGCGCGGTGCTGGAGGCCTGCCGCCACCGAGAGGTTGCCCATCTGGTGTATGCCTCCAGCAGCTCGGTCTACGGGGGCAACCGCCAGATGCCCTTCTCGGAGCAGCACGCGGTAAACCATCCGGTGAGCCTCTATGCAGCCACCAAGAAGGCCAACGAACTGATGGCCCATACCTACAGCCATCTCTATGGCCTGCCCGCCACCGGCCTGCGCTTTTTCACGGTATATGGCCCCTGGGGCCGGCCGGACATGGCGCCGATGCTGTTCGCCCGGGCGATCCTGGCCGGCGAGCCGATCAAGGTGTTCAACCAGGGCCGCATGCAGCGGGATTTCACTTACATCGACGACATCGCCGAGGGGGTGATCCGCTGCCTCGACAAGCCCGCCACCGCCGATCCGCACTTCGATCCCCTCCATCCCGATCCGGCCACCGCTGCGGTGCCCCACCGGCTGTTCAACATCGGCAACAGCCAGCCGATCGAGCTGCTGCGTTTCATCGAGGTGCTGGAGCAGGCTCTGGGCCGCGAAGCGATCCGCGATCTGCAGCCGATGCAGCCCGGCGATGTGCCCGCCACCGCCGCCGACACCAGCGCCCTGGAGGCCTGGGTGGGGTTCCGGCCCACCACGGCGATCGAGACCGGGGTGGAGCGGTTCGCGGGCTGGTATCGGGACTATTTCGGCAACTGAAGCAGCGGCCGGCATCAGAAGCGGTGCACCAAGGGCAACGGGTCGCCCTCCTGGCATGGGCCCATCCGGGCCAGCTCCACCGGGCACACTGGAGGGTCGTTGCTCCCTTCGCCTTGGAATCGCTGCAGAGCCTGCGCGGCATGGTAGACCTCCTGCCGGAGCGCACCCCCCTCTGGCAGCGGATCGAGGCCACGGCCCGCGATCACTTCCGCCGCGCCGCCATCGGCGAGATCCGCACGCCCCTGCTGGAGATCACCGAGCTGTTTGCCCGCGGCATCGGCGAGGCCACCGATGTGGTGGGCAAGGAGATGTACACCTTCCTCGATCGGGGCGACCGCAGTTGCACCCTGCGGCCGGAGGGCACCGCCTCGGTGGTGCGGGCGGCGATTCAGCACGGCCTGCTGGCCCAGGGGCCGCAGCGCCTCTGGTACGGCGGGCCGATGTTCCGCTACGAGCGGCCCCAGGCCGGCCGCCAGCGCCAGTTCCACCAGATCGGCGTGGAGCTGCTCGGCGTGGCCGATGCCGACAGTGATGCCGAGGCGATCGCCATCGCCTGGGATCTCTTGGCGGATCTGGGGGTGGGCGGCTTGGAGCTGGAGATCAATTCCCTCGGCACCCCCGACGACCGGGCCCGCTACCGGACGGAACTGGTGAGCTGGCTGGAAGCCCACCACGACCAACTCGATCCCGATTCCCAACATCGCATCAGCACCAACCCCCTGCGGGTGCTCGATTCCAAGAATCCCACCACCCAGGCCCTGCTGGCCGGTGCCCCCACCCTGGCCGATGCGCTGGCGGGCGAGAGCCACGCGCGTTTCGCCCGAGTGCGCCAGGCCCTGGAGGCATTGGGCATTCCCTTCGTGCTCAATCCCCGTCTGGTGCGGGGCCTCGACTACTACGGCCACACCGCCTTTGAGATCACCAGCAACCAGCTCGGCGCCCAGGCCACGGTGTGCGGCGGCGGTCGCTACGACGGCCTGGTGGAGCAGCTGGGTGGACCGCCCACGGCGGCGGTGGGCTGGGCGATCGGCCTGGAGCGGCTGGTGCTGCTGCTCAGGCAGGGGGAGGCGGTGGTGGAAGCGCCGGCCCCCGATCTCTATGTGATCAGCCGCGGCGAGCTGGCCGCGGCTCAGGCGCTGGTGCTCACCCGCCTCGCCCGCCAGGCCGGCCTGGCGGCAGATCGCGATGCCAGCGGCTCGGCCTTCGGCAAACAGTTCAAGCGGGCCGACCGCAGCGGCGCCCCCTGGGCGGCCGTGATCGGCGACAGCGAGGCGGCCGCTGACGTGGTGGTGCTCAAGGATCTGCGGGGTGAGCAACCCGAGCGCCAGCTGCCTGTGTTGCAGTTGGTGGCACTGGTGAAGGAGAGCCTCAAGGCGGCATCCCGGCAGCCCTGAGCCGCCAAGGCGCAGCCCACTAAGGGAGGTGCCCCGACCCTGCTCTTCCAGACCGTTGTTGAACGCTGGTGTTGAACGCCAGAGCCACCCCAGGCTCTGATCACCCCTACCTTGCTTGCATGGGCTACGTGAACGCCACCATTGCGCTGAGCAACCCTCGCCGACCTGAATTGGCTCGCCTATCGGTGAGCGCCCGAGCCGAGAGTGGCTCCCTCATGCTCTGCATCCCGGCTCCTCTGGCGGCGGCTCTGCAGCTTGAGCAGGAGTCCCTGCCAGAGGTGAGTGTGGTATTCGGCAGGCGGCTCCAGGTTCCCTATGTGGGGCCGCTTCGGGTCGATTTCCAAACCCGCTGCTGCTTTGTCGGTGCCTTGGTGCTGGGCGATGAGGTGCTGATCGGGGCGGTGCCGATGGAGGAGGACATGCTCCTGGTCGTCAATCCCGCCCTGCAGCGCCTCGAGGCCGATCCTCGCAGCCCCCACCTGCCCCACGCTCGGGTCTGAAGTTGGCCCTCAGGCTTGCCTCCACGGCCCAACCGCAGCCACAAAAAAAGCGACCCCGTGGGACCGCCAGGCGTGCGAGGTGGTGGAGGGAAGGCCCTGATCAGGCGGAACCCACAGCCACATAGGCGCCATAAAAGAAGAGACCCACCACGAAGATCACGGCCATGCCACCGGCGGTAGCCACCAGCCAGAGGGGGAGCACGCCTTCGGTCCAGCGGCTTTTCCAGGCCACGGCCGGGCGGCCGTCGGGCAGGCGATCCGGGATCCGGCCGTCGGGAAGGGAGGATTTCTTGCCGCTCATCAGGGAACCTCGTGGTCAGGGAGAAGGGCGAATGGCTGGGATCCTTGGCTGGATCCTTTGGTGTGTTCGCTGAGCCCGCAAAGGGCTCAGTTAAAGAAGTAGCTGGTGAACAGAATACCTGTCACAAAGATAAGCAGCAGGCCCAGGTAGAGGCTGGTGCGATTGAGTTCAACCGGCAGGTTGTTTGGATTCTGGTTGCGTTGCAGGCCCATGGGATCAGCGGCGGACGAACTGCATGGCCGCCAGCGCTCCCAGGAAGAAAACCGTGGGAATGCCGAGGGCGTGAATGGAGAGCCAGCGCACCGTGAAGATCGGATAGTTGCGCGGCGTGGTGGGAGCGGTGGATTGGGTCATCGCTTATGGCAGGCGCTGGTCGAGCTGGGTTTTGGCCTGGTAGCGCTGGCTCACCACCGGCGCCTTGCTTTCCTGGGCCTGGAAGTAGGCGTCAGGGCGGGGCGTGCCGAAGGCGTCGTAAGCCAGGCCCGTGGACACGAACAGAAAGCCAGCCAAGAAGATAGCGGGCAGGGTCACCGCGTGGATCACCCAATAGCGGATGCTCGTGATGATTTCGAAGAACGGACGTTCCCCAGTAGAGCCGGCAGCCATGGCACCAAGCATTCAGCTCGGTGATCCTAGGGGTCGGGATGCGGCGGTCGGGGACGGGGCGGGGGGTTGGTTACAGAGGGAAGCAGTTGCTCCCCGAGCCCCCGCCGCGGCTCATCCCACCCAGCGCAGCAGGCAGCCCCGTTCGCCCAGTACGAAGCCCTTGCCATCGGGGGTGAAGGCGATGCGTGTGAAGTTGCTGGCCTGCTCGCCGCCCACCGGATCCCTCTGCCAGCTCTTGCCGCCATCAGCACTCACCAACAGGGTTCCGCTGCCCCCACCGGTCCAGAGAGAACCCTGGGGATCCCAGGCCAGGTCGAGGTAGCCGAAGCCATTGGTGATCGGAACCACGGGCTTGCTCCAGGCCTCAGCATCAGCGGGATCGGCGTTGAAGCGCAGCTGGGCGCCGCGGGCCAACATCCAGAGGCCGCCGTCGGGCTGGAACCCCATCGACTGCAGGCGCTGGCTGCTCACCCGCTGGTGTGGCTGCCAGGTGGGCTGGCCTGGATCCCAGGTGGCGTAAAAATTGCCCAGGCCGCTCACGCTCACATAGCGGCCGTCATCAGCACGGCGCAGGTCGCGCACGGCGCCGGCGGCGTCGCTCACCAGGGCCTGCCAACTGTTACCGGAATCATTGGTGCGGTACACCGCCCCCACATTGGTGGCCAGTTCGGCCTGCTTGGGTCCGAGGGCCGTTACTAGGTAGGGCTCGCCGGGAAGCTTCGTATCGAGAAAGAGGCGGGTCCAGCTCTGACCCCGGTCGGTGCTGTGCAGCAGCAACCCAGGCTGGCCCACGATCCAGCCCTCATCGCCCTGGAAATCGATGCTGATCAGGCGGAAGTTCTCCTCGGCGGGCAGGTCGAGCGCCCGCTCCTGCCAGGTGGCGCCGCCATCCTCCGTTTCCATGATCAGGCGGTTGCTGCCCACCAGGAAGCCGTGTTTGGCATCGCTGAAGGCCAAATCCAGGGGATTGGAGCGGGTGGCCAGGGCCACGGGCTGCCAGGGGCTGCTAGCGGCCAGGGGGAGGCCGGTGGTCACGCAGCCGGCGAGGCCCAGGCCCATGGCCACAAGGAGCACCAGGCTGACCAGGGGGGAGAGGAGTCGGCGCAGGAATGGGCGGGTCACAGGATCAGCGCAGGGAATAAAGGGAAAGGAAGAAGGCGATCGCCAGGGCGAAGGCGCCGAAGATCAGCACATTCTTCTGGCCGGGGGTGAGGCGGTTCACGCCAAGGCCGAAGTTGAGGTTCTCCTCGAAGCCGCTCGGCTTGTTGCGGGGACCAATGTCCT
>Ga0315899_10003035_pt1 | contig 18340 bp, 9 predicted proteins | sample LakEriMetagenome_2_FD_203518 | JGI IMG/M metagenome (GOLD analysis project Ga0315899, IMG submission 203518) | Freshwater fungal communities from buoy surface, Lake Erie, Ohio, United States - Buoy 4 MA112 | ecosystem: Environmental > Aquatic > Freshwater > Lake | place: USA: Lake Erie, Ohio... | reverse complement strand
CACCGACGGTTGCGGTAACAGCGTTTCACAGGTATGGATGGTTTCAGTTGTCGACGCCACCGCTCCAATTATTGAGAATGTGCCGTTGAGTGCTGACCTTGATTGTGGTGACGAAGTTCCAACCGGTGAGCCAACCGCTAGTGATAACTGCAGTGAATTTACCCTGACTTCGAATGCAGTTACAGAGGATCAGTTGTGCGGATATATTACCACGACTACTTGGACAGCAACCGATGCATGCGGAAATACGTCAACAGCTTCTCAGGTTATCACCTTTGTTGACAGTGCAGATCCGGAGTTCAGTTACATCCCGGAATCTGTTACGCTCAACTGCGGTGATGAATTTGTGTTGGACACGGCTATTGTCAACGATGATTGTTCACCGGTAACGCTTGCATGGACCGACGAGCCTTTGTTTGATTGCGCCGGCAGCTACATCCGTATTTGGAGAGCTTTTGATGGTTGCGGCAACCAAGCGCTTGAGTCCACAGTAGTTACGCTAATCGATACAGAAGCTCCTGTTCTGAATGGAATTCCCGCATCGACAGAGGGTTCATGCGGTGGCGAACCAATTTCAGCGCAGGTTACTGCATCCGATAATTGCGACTCAGAGGTTGCTGTTGTGCTTACAGAAGAATCAGTTCCCGGCAACTGCGGAAGCGTTGTTACATACACGTGGACAGCCACCGACAATTGCGGTAATACTTCTACTGAGCAACGAACTTATTCATTAACCGATAACGTCGGACCTGAATTCGCGAACGCAATCGATACCGTGTTTGCGTCTTGCGGTGATGACTTGACAACGCTTGAAATTACTGCTCCGGAAGTTACGGATGCGTGCTCGCAAGTAACTTCATTGACGTTTACGGAGGAGGAAGTTCCAGCGGCTTGCGGATCGGTCGTAGTAAGAAACTATATCGCAACGGATGGTTGCGGTAATACGTCCTCAGCACAGCAAATTATTATTCTCGAAGACACAACTCCACCAGTATTCATCTCAGCACCCGAGAATGTTGTGTCGGCTTGCGGTGCTTTGAGCAATGATGGCCCACTTCCAGTGGTTGAGGACGATTGCTCAACGGTTACCATTACTTTCGAAGACGAGGCAACGACCAACCAAGATTGTTCAGGCAGCTTGGTGCGTCATTGGATAGCGACCGATGCTTGTGGAAATACAGCAACGTTCGATCAAGAAATTTCTTATGTCGACAACACGGCTCCTGTAATTGTTTCCTTCCCCGAGGATATTACTGCCGGCTGTGATCAGGTTCCTGTAGCAGATGCTACTGCAATCGTATTTGAAGATAATTGTAGCCAGGCAACTGCATCTGTTGAAGATGTGCTTGTTCCCGGCAGCTGCCCGGGTGGTTATAACATCGAACGTATTTTCACGGTAACCGATGCTTGTGGAAACAGTGTTTCTGCAACCCAGACTATTTATGTTGTGGATGAGGTTTCTCCTACGTTGATAGGTGTTCCGGCTGATACTATCATTTTCTGCGGAGAGGATTTACCTGTAGCCCAAACGGTAGCAACCGATAATTGCTCAGGACCTGATGAGATTATGCTATCGGTAGATGAGCAAATGGTTCCTTCTTCATGCGGAAGTGTTATTCTGCGCGTTTACATGGCTTCTGATGCGTGTGGTAATACCACTAGCATCGTTCAACAGATTACGTTAATCGACAACGTTGCTCCGATTTTCATCTCTGTTCCTGCTTCTGCTACCATTACCTGTGGCGATGACTCTTCATTGGAGGAAGCCATAGCTATTGATGGATGCTCTGAAGTTACCATTACAGAGGAGCAATTCACGACTAGTGATTGTGGAGGTAGCTTCATTCGCGTGTTCACGGCCACTGATGGTTGCGGAAATTGGTCTACAGCAGAACAAGTGGTAACAGTAATCGATGATACCGCTCCAAGTTTTGAAGGGGTGGCTCAAACAGTTGTTTTGAATTGCAGCGATGCGGTTCCTGCTGCTGATGTGGTTGCAACCGATGCTTGTGGAACTGTTGAGATGACTCATACCGATGAGCAGCAGACTTTTGGTTGTGGATTCCAGGTTATGCGAACCTACACCGCTACAGATGCTTGCGGAAACAGCGCGACCTTCGTTCAAATTATTCAGTTTGTAGATAATGAAGGTCCGGTGTTCTTTAATACACCGGAAGATCTCGTGCTTTCTTGCGGCGATGAGTTGCCTGCGGCGACCTTGCCACAGGTTTCCGATGCTTGCTCAGAACCGGCAGAGGTTACTTATACGGAAGCAACAGAGCCAGGCTTTTGCCCAGGTTCTTATTCTGTAACCAGAACATTTACTGCAACCGATTTGTGTGGAAATACGTCGACATACGTTCAAACGATTTTCTTCAACGATGAGGAACCGCCTGTATTTAATGAGTTTGCTGCTGTTGTAGAGCTTACATGCGAAGAGGCACAATTACTCACAGTAGGTGCTACCGATAATTGTGGAAACGCAACTGTTACCTATGTGGACAGTTTCAATGGAAATGCTTGTGGAACTCGCACGCGCGTTTACACCGCCATTGATGATTGTGGTAATATTGCTTCTGCTGAACAAACGATGATTGTAAGCGATCCTATAGCGCCGGTTTTTGTTTCGTTCCCTCAAAGCGCAAGTGTTTCTTGTGATGAAGTGATGCCGGCAGAGGATTCGTTTATTGAGTACGTTGAAAACTGCTCGGAAGTTCAAGTGTCTTGGTCTGAAGAAGTGATAGCCGGTGATTGTCCAAATAGCTACACCAGCATTCGCACATGCACCTTAACGGATGCCTGTGGCAATGAAACAACAGCTTCTTACACACTAAATATTTCCGACACTCAGGGACCTCAAATTGAAGGTGTGCCCGCCGACTTGGTATTGGATTGTGGGGATGCAATTCCTGCTGCTGATGTGTTTGTAATTGATAATTGCACTGCGCAGCCGGTATTCACCTTGTCAGAAACCATGGAGTCTATTGGATGTACCATGGTTCTTACACGTCGTTGGACAGCGGAAGATGAGTGTGGAAACGTAACACAAGAGGTTCAGATAGTAACTTACATCGATGAGACAGCACCTGTGTTAAGTCAGTATCCTGAAACGATCGTATTGGTTTGCGGTGATGCGTTGCCTGAGGTTCCGGAGGTTACGGCGGAGGATAATTGCTCAGGAGCAGTGGAAGTAACTTACACTGAGATGGGTGATGCCAGTAGTTTCTGTCCAATCTATGAGCGCATTTGGTGCGCAGTGGACTGCAGCGGAAATGAAACCTGCCATACGCAGTTGATTGTGTTTGAGCAGCCACAAGGCGCCATAATGATGGATCAGCCTGAAATGCGAACTTGGCAAACTTCATTGGATCGATTGGCGGTTGAATTTACCGCAAGTGAAGAAGGTCGCTGGGGTATTGATGCGTTCGATATGAATGGTCGCCGCATTGAGAATCTCTTCGCAGGTGATTTGACCGCAGGTGAATCACGTCGTATTGATGTCGACGCTGATGCATTTGTAAGTGGTATCTATATCATTCAGTTTAGCAATGGTGAGCGCACGATAACTCAGCGCTTGCCGATAGTACGATAAACTTGTAGTAGTTCATTTTGATAACAAACGGGCCCATCCTAACAGGTGGGCCTTTTGTTTTTTGCGACTCTTCCGCCTGAGCTGCCCTCCTTATCTTCGCGCTTATGGAACGCATTACCTTGTTTGCCGATGTCATTGTGCCACAGGCATTGCCCGTTCCATTAACGTACCGAGTTCCGTATGAATGGAACAATGATGTTGTTGTTGGACAGCGTGTGGTCGTTCCGCTGGGAAAGTCAAAGCTCATTACCGGGGTCATTCGCAGACTTCATGAGCAAGGTCCAACAAATTACCAGGCGAAATACATCGATGCATTGTTGGATGAGCATCCATTGGTAAGGCCGCTTCAACTCGCTCTCTGGGAATGGATGGCAACCTATTATTGTTGCACGCTCGGAGATGTTATGAATGCTGCCATCCCTTCCGGATTGAAGCTTTCGAGCGAAACGCGTTTCGTATTGGTATGTGAAGAGGATGAGAGTCATTTGACCGAAAAGGAACAACTGGTAATTCGCTCCCTTCGCTCGCGCGGAAGCATGACCATGGATGATGTAACAGAGGTGTTGGGCATAAAGCAAGTTCAGCCTATTGTGAAGCGCTTGATTGAATCGAGTTGGATAAAGAGCGAAGAGGAAATCAAGGAAAAGTTTAAACCTAAAACTGCCGATTTCATTAAGCTGAATCCGGAGTATTCGGATGATGCCAAGCTGCAGGCGTTGTTTTTAGAACTCGAGACACGGCGTGCACAGAAACAATCAGAGGCGCTTATGCTCTTTTTGCAGCTAACGCATTGGGATAGCACACGCAAACAGGAAATAGAACGTAGTAAATTACAAAAGCAGGGAGCCACGCCCGCTGTGGTGGCAGCATTGATTGATAAGGGTGTTTTCGCTTGCGAAACCCGCGAAGTGGGCAGGCTGTCGGCGGGCCTGATTCATACTTCCCCAACGCGCGAACTGTCGCCTGCACAGTTGAATGCTAAGAACGAAGTAGAGGCTTGCTGGAAGGAAAAAGAGGTTGTATTGCTGCACGGTGTAACCTCTAGTGGAAAGACCGAAGTGTATGCCACACTCATTGAGGAAACCCTTGCAAAGGGAAAGCAAGTGTTGTTTCTCTTGCCGGAAATTGCTCTTACAACACAGATAATACAACGCTTGCGGAAATTTTTCGGGAAGCGTGTAGGCGTATATCACAGTGGTTATAGTGACAATGAGCGCACGGAAGTTTGGAATAAGGTATTAAGTGATATTCCGGGTGAATGCGATGTTGTGCTGGGTGCACGAAGCGCTCTCTTTTTACCCTTTAATCGGTTGGGTTTGGTTATCGTGGATGAAGAACATGAGCAGAGCTTCAAACAACACGATCCATCGCCTAGATACCATGGTCGTGATGCCGCTTTGTGGCTTGCTGCCAAATGCGGTGCGAAGGTGTTGCTCGGGTCGGCTACGCCTGCTATCGAAACATATTGGAACGCCGTAAATGGAAGATACGGTTTGGTTGAATTGAACGAACGATTTGGCGGAATGCAATTGCCGGAAGTTGTATTGTGCGATGTGCGCAAGGAAATCAAGGCGAAGACGATGCACAATCATTTCACGGAGCAATTGATTACCGAAATGCAGCGAGTGCTCGAAGCAGGGGAGCAAATTATTCTGTTCCAAAACCGTCGCGGATATTCACCTTTATGGGAATGCGAGAGTTGCGGTTGGGTACCTATGTGCACGCGGTGCGATGTCAGTTTGACCTATCACAAGTTTTCGCACCAGCTGCGCTGCCATTATTGCGGCTACACAACTCCGCCGGTTCCCGCATGCCATGCGTGCGGAACGGTTGATATGAAGATGCTCGGTTTCGGCACCGAGAAAATCGAAGAGGATTTGCAAGTCCATTTTCCGGATGTGCGCGTGCAGCGCATGGATCTCGATACCACGCGAAGCAAGTCGAGCTATCAAAAAATTATCAGTGATTTTGAATCGGGCCATACGCGCATTCTCGTGGGAACACAAATGGTGACCAAAGGCCTTGATTTCGATAACGTTTCGCTTGTCGGAATTTTGAGTGCCGATAAGATGATGAATTACCCGGATTTCAGGGCGTTGGAGCGAAGCTTTCAGATTATGATGCAAGTTGCAGGTAGGGCAGGCCGTAAGCACAAGCGTGGACGTGTTCTTGTTCAAACCTACAATCCGGAACATTGGCTGCTCGATTTAATAACCAAGGGTGATTACAGGTCTTTTTACGAACGCGAGGTGCAGGAGCGTTATCAGTTTGTGTACCCGCCATTCGTTCGATTGATGCGAATCACCCTGAAGCATAAGGAGGACGCCGTGGTGCAGCGTGCTGCGCAAGAAATCGCACGCATTATTGCGCCGATGCTCAAGGATAGGGTGCTTGGACCTGAACGACCGTATATACCTCGCATCAACAATTATTTTCTGCAACAGTTTTTAGTTCGCTTCGACAAGAGAAAGGAAAGTGAAGCCATGAAGGCGACCCTCATTCAAATGATTCGCCTGCGACTTGCTGAAGCGGATTTTAAGCAGGTACGATTGAGTGTGGATGTTGATCCAATCTAAGTTGAGAGAAATAAAAAAGGGCGCATCAACATGCGCCCTTTTAGCTTCGTTTAATATCGTTAGGAGAGTGTGCCAACCATGTTTGCAGGTACTACCCATTGATCGTAATCCTCTGCTGTAACGTGACCAAGGCGCACAGCCTCTTCTTTCAGCGTTGTACCGTTCTTATGTGCAGCCTTCGCAATTTCTGCCGCTTTGTAATATCCAATCTTGGTGTTGAGCGCTGTGACCAACATCAATGATTGATCTACCAATTGTTGAATACGCTCGTGGTTGGGCTCAATGCCCGCCGCGCAATGCTCGTTGAACGATACGCATGCGTCGCCAAGCAACTCTGCACTCTGCAAGAAGTTGTAGGCCATCATCGGCTTGAATACATTCAACTCATAATGACCTTGCGTTCCACCTACTGTAATTGCCACATCATTTCCCATCACTTGTGCACACACCATCGTAAGTGCTTCGCATTGTGTTGGGTTTACTTTACCGGGCATGATGCTGCTGCCGGGTTCATTTTCAGGAATGAAAATTTCACCGATGCCGCTGCGTGGGCCGCTAGCCATCATACGAATGTCGTTGGCGATTTTGTTGAGCGATACAGCCAGTTGCTTCAGGGCGCCATGGCTTTCTACAATACCATCGTGCGCAGCAAGCGCTTCGAATTTGTTGGGAGCACTCGTGAAGGGAAGTCCGCTGAACTCAGCGATTTTCTTGGCCACCAATTCGGAATATCCTTTCGGTGCGTTCAGTCCTGTTCCTACTGCGGTTCCGCCCAATGCAAGTTCACCGAGGTGAGAAAGTGTATTGTTGAGGGCACGCAATCCGTGATCGAGTTGAGCAACATATCCGCTTAATTCCTGACCCAAGGTTACTGGTGTTGCATCCATCAAGTGGGTGCGTCCAATCTTCACCACATTCATGAATTCCTTGCTCTTGGCATGAAGTGTATTGCGAAGCAGAGTAACGCCCGGTATGGTCTTTTTCACCACCGACTCATAGGCCGCAACGTGCATAGCTGTTGGGTATGTATCGTTTGATGATTGCGACTTGTTCACGTCGTCGTTGGCACCGAGCAGCATTTCTGTATCGCCCAGTGAACCGCCGTTCAATACGTGAGCGCGATTGGCAATCACCTCATTCACGTTCATGTTGCTTTGCGTTCCGCTTCCTGTTTGCCAAATAACCAAAGGGAATTGGTCGTTGAGCTTGCCTTCGAGAATCTCGTCGCACACAGCGCTGATGGCGTCACGTTTTTCTGAGGGTAAAACACCAAGCTCACAGTTGGTGTGTGCTGCAGCTTTTTTCAAAATAGCGAATGCACGGATGATTTCTTTTGGCATCGATGCTTCCGGTCCGATTTTGAAATTGTTGCGAGAGCGCTCGGTTTGTGCTCCCCAGTATACATGAGCGGGAACCTTCACCTCGCCCATGGTGTCTTTTTCAATTCTGTATTCCATTTGTTGCGTAATTCTAAGTGTTCTAAATTGTTTCTGCGGCCTTTCCTTTTTGCATGAGGTAGCCCTTTAAAAAGTCTTCGATGTAACCATCCATTACAGCATCTACATCCGATGTTTCAACACCGGTGCGAACGTCTTTTACAAGTTTGTAAGGCTGCATGACATAGTTGCGAATTTGCGAGCCCCATTCGATTTTCTTCTTGGTGGCTTCAATTTCACTGCGTGCAGCGTTGCGTTTTTCGAGCTCCATTTCATACAACTGCGATTTGAGCAACTGCATGGCTTTTTCCTTGTTCTGAAGCTGAGAGCGCGTTTCCGTGTTGTCGATGATGATGCCCGTTGGAGCGTGTCGCAAACGAACGCCGGTTTCTACTTTGTTTACGTTCTGTCCACCTGCACCGCCGCTTCGGAACGTGTCCCAGGTAATGTCAGACGGATTGATTGCGATTTCAATGGAGTCGTCGACCAGCGGATATACGTACACACTCACAAAAGACGTGTGGCGTCGCGCGTTGGAGTCGAACGGTGAAATACGAACCAGTCGATGCACGCCGTTTTCGCCTTTGAGCATACCAAACGCAAATTCGCCGTCGATTTCGAGTGTGCATTGTTTTACACCAGCTACATCGCCTTCCTGTAGGTCGAGTTCCTTAACGGTGTGTCCGTTTTTCTGAGCCCACATCACATACATACGCATGAGCATTCCTGCCCAGTCGCAGCTTTCGGTGCCTCCTGCGCCTGCCGTAATTTGAAGTACGGCGTTCAGTCCGTCTTCTTCAGAGCTGAGCATGTTTTTGAACTCAAGGTCTTCCACACGGTCGCTTGCCAACTTGAATTGAGCTTCTAATTCCTCTTCCGTTGCAGCCTGCTCTTTGAAAAAGTCGTACAGAACCAATAGGTCCTCAACAGCATCTGAGCACAGCTTGTAGGCATCGGTCCAGATTTTTTTGTTACGAATTTGACGCATGACCAGTTCGGCCTTTTTAGCGTCGTTCCAGAAGTCGGGGTCTTGGGTGAGCTTTTCGTCTTCCTTTATCTGAAGTAGTTTTACTTCAACGTCAAAGGTACCTCCCGAGCGCGGTCACGCGCTCCTTCAGCTCACCGATAGCATCGCTTGTAATTGCCATAATGATTAATCACTGAATTTGAATAATGCGGCCGCGAAGGTAGTTATCTTTGACACTCGCGTAATCATCCTTCGAAACCTTATCCATTATGGAAGACGTTTTTCAGCAAAACTCAGACTCAAACTCGCCTCGATCGGTCGAGTCTATTCTCTCAGAAGGCTATTCTGTGAACGGAACAAACTTCATTCGTACCGGTGCGAAACGTTTTGGTGATGAGTTCGGAATTTATGTGGCATTTACGCTCGTCTACATTGCACTTTCTATGGCCATCAGCGCGTTGCCTGTGGTCGGTGATGTTTCCGGTATATTGGTAGGGCCGCCCCTCGTTGCGGGTTTTGCCTTCTACATGCGATTGCAATCGCGCAACGATTACCGTGAGTTTTCGAGTTTTTTCGGTGGATTCAAGGCTCCTTTTTGGCCATCGCTGGTTTCGCAAGGTATCAGCGTCACGCTTGCTATGGCAGTGGTGGTGGCTATTCTTGTTCTGCCGTTCTATTACGAGCCTATCCAGGCTTTTGTAACTGCTATTCAGAAAATCGAGACCATGCCACAGGAGGAAGCGGGTGAGTATATGCTGACTTTGTTCACCCCAGCTATTATTCAAGTGGGTTTGATTGCTGCTGTTGCTGCGTTGGCTGTTATGACCTTTTTCAGTTTGGCGCCTTATTTCATCGTCTATCGCGGATACACGGCTTTTCAAGCTATTGGCGCCAGCTTTCGAATTGTTGCGAAAAAGTATCCCTCTTTTTTAGCATTCAACCTTCTTTTGTGGATCATGCTGATAGTAGGTTTCTTGCTCTGCTGCGCCGGATTGCTGGCCGCATTGCCGATTTATTATCTTTCACTGGCTTCGGCTTACGAAGAAATTACAGGAGATTAATGTCATCAGGCCATTCGTGTTTGTTCGCGAGTTCGCGTTTGATGTCGTCATACGAAAAACCTTTTCGCATTAAGAGGGCAATCAGTTTGCTGGTGCGCTCGTAATCGTTTTTTCCCTTCATGGCAGGCCATTTCCGAGAGGCGAGTTCACGTATTTGAAGTTGTTGTGTTTCCGGCTCCAACCGGGTTAGTGCATCTTGAATGTACTCATCGGGAATCCCTCGCGATCGCAAGTGCATTCGAATCTTCTGAGCACCCCAACGCTGAATGGTTGATTTGTCGTTGGCAAAGGCTGAGGCAAATCGAGCATCATCGTATAGGTTGCTTTTAGAAAGACGACCCAAACAAGTTTCTATGAAGGGTCCATCGGCCCCCCATACCTTGAGTTTGCGAATGAGATCGAAGCGGCAACGTTCTGCTTTGTTGCACCAATCGACCAACTTGCTGTAGGCTATTTCTGGAGGGTATTTCAAATCAGTCAGTAATCAATCAACAACGACTCAAAGTTAGCCCACTCAATATGCGATGTGTCATTTGTTAGTTTTTTGCAGTGAACGCCCATGTTCGCGGCACATTGTTACTTTTTGTCCGTAAAAAGTGAACCTTTCTGTGTTGCTTTCGTTTTAACCCCTTTCACGGGCGTATTGCTTTGCTTATTTTTGCGATACGGTCAATAAAAAAAGGACCACTGACTATTTAAAGTTGTAATGAAAAACGAATTGATTGTTAAACTGCGCGAATTGCTAAAGACGGAAGAGATTGCCTCTATCCGTGACGGAGTTCGTGAAATCCGCAACGATTGGAAAGCGGAAACTGCCAAGGAACGCCAAATTCAGCTCGAAGCATTTAAGGCCGAGGAACATCCGGAAGATGTTGAATTTGTCTATGCTCCCCATGAGTTGGAGGGTGAGTTTCAGGATTTGCTCAAGGTCTATGAAGACCGCGTTGAAGAGCATGGCAAGAAACTAGCCGCTGAGCGTCAGAAAAACCTTGAGAAGAAGCAAGCCATTTTGAATGAAATGGATGGCTTAATCAAGGACGAACAAAATATCGGAAAGGCCTTCTCTACGCACAAAGCGTTGAAAGAACAATGGGATGCCATTGGTGATGTGCCCGGCGATAAGTACCATGACGTTCAGGAGAAATGGCAGCGACTCAATCATGAGTTTTTCTACAACATCAATATCTACAAGACACTTCAGGATCATGATTTGAAAATCAACCTTCGCAAAAAGGAGGAAATGATTGAAGAAGTGCGAAAACTCGAAGAAGTTACGGTCATCAATGACCTTGAAATACTCATCAAGAAATTTCAGCGCGAATGGATGAACATCGGCCCGTCGCCGCGTGAAACATTCAAAGAATTGGGTGATACGTTTTTCGGAATACTGCGCGAATCACAAAATCGTGTGCAAGCTCACTACGACGAGATTCATAAGCACAGCGATGATAACCTCGCCAAGAAGAAAGAGCTTGTTGCTAAAATGAGCGAAATCTTAACCATGGAGATCACCAATGCGGCTACCAGCAACCGTTGGACCGACGAGGTATTGAAGCTCCAGGAAGAGTGGCGCACCATTGGTTGGGCCCGTAAAAAAGAGAACGAAGAGGTATGGCAGGAATTCAGAGGCCTTTGCGATTTGTTTTTCAGCAAGCGCAACTCCCTGTTTGAAGAAAAGCGTTCTGCCTACAAGGTCAATAAAGACAAAAAAGAAGCGCTCATTGAACGAGCACGTGCTCTTCAGAATAGCGAAGATTGGAAATCGGCTACCGATGAGCTGAAGAAGATGCAAGATGAATGGAAAGCGGTGGGTGGAGCAGATCCGCGCGAAGAGCAAAAGCTTTGGCAGCGTTTCCGCTCAATTTGTGATCACTTCTTCGCACGCAAAAAGGAGAATTATTCGAAAGTAGTTGAAGAGCAAAGTCAAAATCTTGCTCTCAAAATGGATATGCTCACCGAGCTGGATGCGCTGGAAATTACCGGCAACAAGGGAGCCGATTTGGCAGCGTTGAAAGCATTTGGTGAACGCTGGCATGCTGTAGGCTTTGTTCCGAAGGACAAGGTGAAGGAAGTAATGGATCGCTACAATCAGTTGCTCGATGTGAAGTATGGTCAAATCAACGCAGACCGCGAGCAGCGTGAAATGTCCAACTTCCGCTCTAAACTGGATGGAATTAAGACCAGTGCCAATGGTGAAGCACAGTTGAAGCGCGAGCGTAATTTCATGCGTGAGAAAATTGATAAGCTCAAGCATCAAATTGCTCAATACGAAAACAACATGGGAATCTTCACCGGTAAAGGTGCAGAGGCATTGCGTAAGGATATCGAGAAGAAAATTAAAGCGACAGAGCGTGAGATAGAGGAAATCAAAAAGAAAATGCAGTTGCTCAGCAATTAATTGCTCTTTGTTTTGATTTTCTGAACGGCTGCTGATGTTGAATAGCCGGCCACAAGTGGAATACACACCACTTGTCCTCCTCGTTGAATGGTTTCTTTTGAACCCACTATGTATCGCTTGGAATCCGGGTTCGTTTCGTTCGCGTCGTAATCACCTCCTTTCACAAGTACATCGGGCTGCAAAGCTTCGACGATGTTGGAGGGTGTGTCTTCAGTGAAAATAATGGAAGCGTCTGTGCATCGCAAGGCCGCAATTACGCCTGCGCGAGCTTCTTCATCGTGAATGGGTCTTTCAGGTCCTTTGTTGAGTCGCTTAACGGAAGCATCGCTGTTGATGCCTACCACCAAGATGTTACCCAATTGTGCGGCCTCTTCTAAATAGCGTACGTGGCCAATGTGCAGAATGTCGAAGACACCGTTGGTGAAGACAATCTTTTTTCCTTCCGCCTTCCAACGACCAACCTGCTCTTGTAATTGGGATAATTGAACGAAATGCATGTGAGGACTTATTTTTTGGAAGTTGCAATAAGAAAGCTAACGGCTCCAACGAGAATGTCCCAAGTGGTTTTAATCGACCATGAAATCATGGCGTAGATTTTTCCGGCATCCAATGAATAGCCTAATGCCTGCAATCCCAAGATTGCCATTCCGTGAAATGCGCCTGCACCTCCCGGTGTTGGGACCATCATACCCAGGCTACTCGCGGCCATAAAGAAAACTGTTTGACGCAAGGTCATTGTGCACGTTTCCTCCAGTGCAAGCAGCGATGTAAAGGTCATTAACAACCAGAATACCCAAATACCGAGCGAATAGACCCAAAATAAGCTTGTTCGCTTGAGCTTGAAAATGCTCTTAAGTCCATCCATCATCCCAAGAATAAACTCCTGCACTTTCTGAAAAAATGGTATGTGCTGGAATCGACGGAGCAGAAATAGAAACACAACAAATGCACCTATAGCAGCAGCGAGCAGAATGAGAAGCGTGGTTCCTTTGCCCCCATCGGCTTGAGAAAAGATGGAGTTGAATGCATCTTGCTCGAGAACAAAAGCAAGAAAAACAAGTGTGGCCATCAAAACGATGTCTACGATTCTTTCCAGAAGAACGGTTCCAATGAGCTTGTTTACAGGCACGTGATCGGTGCGGTTGAGCAACGTACAGCGAGCCAATTCGCCCGAACGAGGTATGAGGTTGTTCATGCAATATCCAAAGGCTACAGCATGAACCGCCCACCAATCACGAACCTTGTAACCCATGGGCTCGAGCATAATGTTCCAACGCAATCCGCGCAGGGCCGTTGCCACATACCCAAAAACAAAGGAGGCAAAAACCCATGGCCATTTAACCTTTTTAAGGGCAGGTAACAAGTCGTTTTCCCAGCTAATGTCCTTGTAGAGCACCCACATGAGTGCGGCTGCCAGGCTCAGGAAGACGATGTATGTGATGGTTTTTCTGATGTTGCGGAATATTTCCGATAAAGATGCGAGCGGTATTTAACCTTCAGTGAATCCTGACAAAAAGTTGTTCACCGAACCAGTTTATTAGTAGCCGTATCCGGAAATACAATAGCGGGTTTGAATGTTACGGCCTCTTCACGGGTCATGTGTGCATAGGTTACTACAATCACAACATCGCCCGGGGTTACCTTGCGTGCTGCCGGTCCGTTGAGACAAACCACTCCGCTACCTCGTTCACCCTCAATGATGTAGGTCTCGAGACGCTCGCCGTTCATGCAATTGAGCACCTGTACTTTTTCCCCTTCTATCATATCGGCTGCTTCCATGAGGAGCGGATCGAGGGTAATGCTACCGATGTAGTTCAGGTTGGCTTCGGTAACCGTAACGCGGTGAATTTTGGATTTGAGCACTTCAATCAACATGCGGCAAAAATACAGGCAGAAGGCCCCGGATGAAAACCTAAAAAAATACCCTGCCGGATGGTGGCTAAAACACTGTCCTACAGGGTTTGAAGCTAGGTTTTTGTCTTCTTTGGGCTGCATCTATTGTTGTTTCGTCTACACTAATTCTTTTTTAATCTAAAAAAACGAGGTAAAACGTACCTTTTTGAAACGTTGGCCGTACAAACTGCCATGACCCAGCCATTCACCAATACAAAGCTCACCCTGACGACCATTGCTCTGGTCCTCATTGCTCTCGTTTCTCGGGCTCAATGTCCGAGGGTTTTCGACTTTTATGGCCAAACGCCTGTGAACCCATACTGGTACTCATGCAGTGGCGATAATTTCTCGTTTAACCTGAGCACACCCAATACATGGGATGGATTCACCATCGATTGGGGTGATGGATCTCCTGAAACAACCGGAACTACCTGGAGCCCTCCGGCATTTCAGAACCACGTTTACACCGCCGCTGTTGCAACCTATACCGTAACCATTACGGAAACGTCTTCGGGCTGTTCGGTTACCGGTACCGTGGTGATGGAGGAAGCAACCAGTGCTTCTATCCAGATTCCGGTAGGCGGATTGACGCAATCATGCGCTCCGCAAACAATGGAGTTCATTAACTCATCAACGAACGTTTCGGGAACTACACAGTTTACTTGGGATTTTGGTGATGGTTCACCGGTATTGACTTTCGATCATACCAATTGGATGCAAACCATAGCACATACCTACGAGCAAGGAACGGTGGATTGTGAAACGGAAGTAACTCTTACTGCCGAGAATATGTGTAATACAGTTCAAGGTGGTAACTCGGAAGCAACGTTCAATCCCATCCGTATTTGGGATTTGGATGATCCGGGTATTACTGCTTCTGCAACCATGCTTTGTTATCCTGATACAACTGTTACGTTCACCAACACAACTGAGCGCAACTGTTTGATGCAGGGTAATATCTACCAGCGCTACGAATACTGGAATTTTGGTAACTACTGGGGAAGTGGTCAAGACAGTATTATCGACTGGACTCCATGGCCTCCAACATTCCCTCACACGTTGCATTTTCCCGGTATCGGTTCATACACTGTTGAACTTGCAGACTCGAATTTTTGCGGTATAGCATCGACCAGTTTGACTATTCAAATCGTGCCTCCGCCATCTGCACAAATTGCTGTAAGTGCTGATACAGTTTGTGTGGGTGAATCAGTAACCTTCTACCAACAGTCAACCGGTGGTGCTAATTTGTATCGCTGGACGTTTGGTAACAACAACGCGTGGTACACGACGGGTTCAGGAAACATCACGTATCTCTATAACACTCCCGGTACTTATCACGTGGGAAGCATGGTTGGAATTTCGGGTAGCAACGGATGTTCAGATACTGCATGGGTGGATGTTGTGGTGTTGGCAAATCCGCTGGTAGCTATCGACGCCGACGAAACAGAAGGATGTGATCAATTGCAAGTTGATTTTACGGCTGTAACTCCTAATGCTGTGAGCTGGTCATGGAATTTGGACAATGGAACTGCTGCTTTTAATGGTGTTGATCCTCCGCTTGTGAATTACACAGTGCCCGGAGATTATGAAGTAACGCTTTCTGTAGAAAATGCATATGGCTGCTCTGCGGAGGATGAGATTACCATTCACGTGTATGAATCGCCCCAGGTCGATTTTAATGTTTTCAATTTGTGCGAAGGTGAAACAGCTCAATTCACTGATTTGACAATCGCATCCAATAACGATGATATTACTGATTGGGCATGGGACTTTGGTGATGGCGGAAACTCAGATGACCAAAACCCAAGCTATGAATACGCTGCGACCGGTAGCTTTTTGGTTCAATTGTTTGTAACCACGGAGCATTGCCAGGGAAATGACACAACAACTGTAATCGTGCAAGATGCTCCAACGGCTTCTTTCACGGCAGATGTAACGGAAGGCTGCGGTCCTCTTACTATCAACTTCACCAATACCAGTGATGCAGCCGCTGTATACTCATGGGATTTGGGCAATGGTCAGGTAGTAACTAATTTTTCAGGACAACACACATATCTGAATACCGGTGGTGCGGATACGACCTACCAAGTTTCACTCACAGCTCTCAATGCTTTTGGCTGTGGCACATCGGATACCTTGGAGGTTACTGTTTATCCCGGAGCTGTAGCTACTTTCATTGATGACAATACAGCGCCTACCTGCGGACCTATGGACGCATTTTTTCAAAATGCTTCTTTGAATGCGTTTGGTTATGCATGGGATTTCGGTGATGGATTCACCTCTAATCAGGTTAGCCCTACACATACATACTACAACAACACCGGTTTTTTGGATGTCTACGAGATAACCTTGATTGCCTACAACATCAATGGTTGCAACGATACAACTTCAAATACCTTGTTTGTGTATCCTTTGATGAACCTTGATTTCAATATTACAGGAAATCAAGGATGCGCCCCGGTTACAGCTACTATGCCTTTTGTGAGTGGTGTGCAGACTTATCATTGGGATTTCGGCGATGGTACCACTTCGCCGTTTGCAATGCCAAATCATACGTTTAACAATTATACCAATGCACCGGTTGTTTATGATGTAACGTTGGTTGGAACTTCAGCCTTCGGTTGTGTTGATACTGCTGCGACGCAAGTAACAGTATTCCCTAACACCATCGCTCAGTACAGCACTTCTGCGTTGAGCGGTTGCTCTCCTTTGCAAGTTGATTTTACCAATCTCTCTATCAATGCCGACACCTACGACTGGAACTATGGTGATGGAGCAGTTTCACAGGAATCAAGTGCCATCCATTCACATACGTTTACCAACAATGGTGAAACACCTCTTGTAAGGACAATTGCTTTGGCAACGCAGAATGTGTATGGTTGCATGAGTTCTTTCTCAGCTAACATTGAAATTTACCCGCAAATCGAAGTATCGTTTGTTCAGCCTGTGGATGTTTGCTCTCCGGCGACTGTTGCTTTCAGCAATACCAGTGTAAACGTGAGCGCATACAACTGGAATTTTGGTAACGGTTTGCAGTCGGTTGCTCAGAATCCGACTACCATATTTGAAAATATTACTTCGGAAGATGTTTCGTTTACGGTTACACTCTCCGGAGCTTCTGTATTTGGATGTGTAGACTCTACCTCGCATACATTCAACGTAAAGACAACACCGGTGGCTGCCTTCACCTTAAGTGATGTCGCTGCGTGTTCTCCTATCCAAGTTGAAATTTCAAACCAGAGCGTTCGCGCGGATAGTTTGTATTGGAGCTACGGTGATGGTACTTCATCAAACACAACCGACTCGTTGCAGCAAGTTACTTATGAGAACAATGGCACCATTGCTCAAGATTTTACTGTTACGTTGGTTGCAGTTACTGAAGAAGGATGCTCAAGTCAGCAAACTTCAGCAATTACGGTGTATCCCGGTATTCAAGCCGGATTTATTGATCCGGGTGTTTTTTGTTCACCTGCAACGGTTCAGTTCAATAGCACCAGCGTGAATGCAAATTCGTTGCAATGGGAATTCGGAAACGGAACCGTTTCTTCGATTCCTGCACCGACTTCTTATTTCACTAACGATACGGATGATCCTGTAACCTATTCGATTCAACTCATTGCTACTTCAACGTATGGTTGTGTTGACTCCATTACACAGGAACTTGTAGTAAATCCAACTCCTGTTATTGATTTTGTTCCGAGTGCTTATGCCGGATGTGCACCTGTTGAGATTCTCTTTACTAACAACTCATTACACGCCGATGAGTTGTCATGGACTTATGGTGATGGTACGACCTCAACTACAACAGAAGTGCTTCACGCGCATACATACACCAATAATGGCAACGATCCTGAAACAATGGAGGTTACTCTTTCAGCGGTTTCGAACGAGGGTTGTAATTCTTCGCAAACAGTTGAAATCACCATCTACCCGGCGGTAACGGCTGATTTCATGAGCCCGGGTGAGTTTTGTTCACCTGCTCAAGTAGCCTTGGTAAATACCAGTGTAAATGCTGTATCATACCAGTGGACATTTGGAAATGGTTTGATGTCTATTATGTCGAACCCCACTACCAATTATTCTAACACAAGCGGTGTAACAGAGGTTTATGACATCATGTTGATTGCAGGCAATGCTTTTGGTTGTGTAGACACAGCATTTCAGCAAGTAACTATTCATGCTACTCCGGATGTAAACGTGTTGGCAAGCGTTAATGCGGGTTGCTCTCCTTTGCAGGTAACGTTTGCAAATGAGACTCAATTCGCAGATAGTTACATGTGGCATTATGGTGATAACACTTCATCGATTTCTTCTGCTTCTCAGCACGGTCACACATTCACCAACAACGGGAATGAAGCTGAGGAATTTAACGTAGTGATGATTGCATCAACAGCAGCAGGTTGTTCGGCCCAGGCTA
>Ga0315899_10003034_pt1 | contig 18341 bp, 27 predicted proteins | sample LakEriMetagenome_2_FD_203518 | JGI IMG/M metagenome (GOLD analysis project Ga0315899, IMG submission 203518) | Freshwater fungal communities from buoy surface, Lake Erie, Ohio, United States - Buoy 4 MA112 | ecosystem: Environmental > Aquatic > Freshwater > Lake | place: USA: Lake Erie, Ohio... | reverse complement strand
CGGGGATTTGGACTTGGTCGTGTTGGATTTGGATGCGGGCCATGTGTTGATTTTGCCGTGGTTAGGAGGGGGTGGAACTGGTGTCAGCCGAGAGAGTTCTGTGGTTTGGGGGACCGGAACCGCGCTCATTCCCGCAGCGGAGTCCCTGCCCCGGGCGGCGCATACGTCGTGGACCTTGAACCTCGCGAGGGATACTTCGGGCGTGCGCAGGGAAATCGTCCAGTTGGCTGAAAGCATGGTTGTAGCGTCCGGATCGGACGTTTCCGTCCTCGAGCCTGCCCGCGTCTCGGTAGGCGTACTCCCAGAAATCCGCGCCTGGCCGAGCGATGGCGGCCACCTTTGCATCAAGGCGGACGGGCTCATTACCCAGTATGCGCTCGAGGTCCCGTGCATCGCAGAAATTGAGCCAGCCGAGTGGGTGCATGTCGCGTACACGCGCGACCGGGATCTGCGTACAACGTTGTATGTGAATGGGAAGGAGGTGTTCTCAGGTCGGTCGAACGACGTGGCCTACGACCATATGATGGTGCACTTCGGGGCAGTTTTCAACCTGAATTGGTCCACGTTTTTCAAGGGCCAAATCGACAACGTGCGCATCTCGAGTTCCGTCCGCTCCTCCGAGGAGATTGCCCAAACCGCCCGCAACGGGGCTGCCATCCGGGATGCGCGCACGGTGGCACTTTGGACCTTTGACGGGGCGACACCCTTCATCGAAGAGGTCACCGGCGCGGTGATGAATTTGCAAGGTTCCCCGCGCACCGTCTCCACCCCATGGGGCCGGGGCATGGCGTTGTCGGGCGACAACTTCGGGTACACCTTCATCGACATCCCTGAGCGGGAAATCACGCTGGAGTTTCGGATGCGTCCGGATGCACAGGTGTTGAGCCCCCGGGCCACGGGCTGTGCGGTGGCATTGTATGGCATGTACAACTTGTGTTTCGGCGTGTCGAACGACCCCATCTTGCAGGAGGGCGCGCGGTCTCCGTCCGAAGTGGCACAGCTTCCAGCACCGGAAGCCCATGGGGGCAGGGCATTCGGATGGGAAGGACGGCCTGCGGTCTTGTTGGACCACGGTCGCATATTGAGGAAGTTGGATTCGGGGTGGGAGGAGGTGGCTGCAAAGGGCGATGTGCCTTCCGGGACCGTCGATGCCGGGCCTTGGGCTGCAGGAGGCGCGCTCCATGCGGTAGTCAGCGGTCAATGGGCGGTTTGGTACCCGGAGACGGGGTGGGAACAGCGCGGGAGGGTGCACCGTGGACTGGCTGCCTGCACGGAGGCGGTGGGAAATAGCAACCGGGTGGTGTTTCTCGACACCGCGACAAGTATGGGATGGTGGCTGGACATGGAGCGGTTGCGGTTGTATCCGTTGCCGCAAGAGGCCTACGCGGGAAGCCGGGTGGTCGGGTTGGTGGCGGCAGCGGGATCCATTGAAGTTTTGCTCGAAAATGGGACCCGGATGCCTTTGCAACTCGAGGCGGCACAAGGGGATGCGGGGGAAGCTTTTTTGCGCCCGTGGTGGGATTCTACGTGGTCGTGGGCGGGGGGCGGCCTGCTCTTTTTGGCGGGGCTTGCGCAGATGTGGCAACGGAGAAAGGCACCGCAAGCGAATGGCGTGGCGCAAGACCCACAGACGCAGGCAACGGGTTCCGTGGCACGGCTGCTCGCTCCACTTGGCCGCTTTGCGGGTCAAGAAGTTGATGTGAATCAGCTGGATGTGTTGTGGGGCCTCGATGCGCTGTTTACGGATGAAACCCGTCGCTCGCGCCGCTCGCGCCAAATCAAGGAAGTGAACGCCTGGTCGCGTGAAGCCTGGGGAGGGGAGGCACTTGAACGCACTCCGGATGCTGAAGACCGCAGGCGCACACTCTACCGCATCCACCCCCGGGTGGCGGACGCGTTTCCTCCCGCATCAAACACCACCGAGCAGCCGGACTAACGTCGTCGGGCAGATGGCATGCCCACCGGAAAATCGGGTCGTCCGGACCGTGAGTCCGGCCTCCCGAAACCGGGCGTCGGTCTCGTCAAGCAGTCCCTCGCCGAAAAAGGGATCGGCATCTCCCAGGACGCAGTCGATGGGCAGTGGACGGAGGGCAGCAGCGTCCGGCCCCAAATCCACATCAGGCGGAAACACGCCCGCCCACAGGATAAGCCGTTCAAACGGCCCTCCCCCTGCGGCTGCCCAGCGTGCTGCGGTCGCGACGCCCTGTGAAAATCCGAGCAGCACGGACCGTGCACCGGCCGGTGCCGGGAACTGCTCTTGCACCTGCGCGAGGTAGGCGAGGTAATCGGCGATGTCTTGAGCGCGGTCCTCCCGCGTCATCCACGAGGCGCCGACGCGCCCCGAAGTGCCCTCCGTGTAGAAGCGGTGCAGCCCCTCCGGAGCCACCACGGTCCAACCGGCCTCTGCGAGCGGCTCGAATTTGCGCAGGAAAAACTGCGGGAGTTGGCCGTAGCCGTGCAGGGCGTAAAGCACCTTCGTCGCAGATGCGGCAGGCGGCCCGATGCAGAAGACCCGAGCGGTGCGGGCCACGGTCAAGCGTACTTCCTCCATGTTCACCAAGCTATCCATGCTTCCGCAGACCCGAACGCTGGAACCCAAACAGAATCAAGTGTTTCTGGCGCGCTTCCTACCCGGTACGCGAACGGCACATACCGGTCCCCCCGGAATGTGCATCCCCACGCGGTATCGACGCGGTCTGTCGGGACTTCCACGGCAGCCGGCGCACAACCCGGCAACAGGTCCGCATCCGAAGTCGGCCGCACGAACAACGCCCCGGAAGGCACTCCCCCCACATCCCGCACACACCGGAACACCAACTCGCCCAGCGGCGAGAGCGCTACGTCGTGTGCCCGCAGCGGTTCCTCGAGGAACACATCGGCGGACCATTCGGCGGTGTGCACGGCATGCCCCGCACGTTCGACGGTCAGACGGTACAAGAGCGCATTCGTCCGCTCGAACGGCAAGGTGTACTCCCCGGTCGGTCCGGTTTCCGTGGTGCCCACTTCCTCCCAGGCATCCACCCAAACCCCCGACCCCACCACCTGCCGCTCCAGCCGGCAGACGGCACCCGACACCGGCTCTCCATTGCGGTCGTCCCGTACCACCCCGTGCACGTCGAGGGCATTCACGTCGGTCCGCCTGCAGCCGGTCAGCACCGCTGCAGCAACCGCGAAGAGTGCGATGATCCGAACCATGTCACGCATCGAGCAGGGTGAGCCGGGCGAACTTGAGGAGGAGCTGCTTCGTGCCGGCGCCGTCGAAGGCGACCGTCGCTTTCACGTTGGGCTCGGCGCCTTCGATGGAGAGGACGGTGCCGCGGCCGAACCGGTCGTGCGCCACGCTGGCACCGGCGACGAGGCCAGCGGCGGAGGCGCCGCTAGGGCCGGGTGCTGCCGGCCGCGGGGGGGCGGCGACGGGCCGGAGTGGCGCGGCCGTGGGCCGTGGCGCAGGCGCAGCGGGCCGGGGTGGGCCTTGCCACGCCGTCCGGGAGGCGTCCCAGCCACCGCCGTCCGAGCGCGGTGCGCGGAAGTCCCGGAACGCGGGGACGTCGAGGCAGTCGGGGTCGATTTCCGCGATGAAGCGGCTGGCATCGGCGTGGGTGATGGAGCCCCAGCGGAACCGCGTCAGTGCGTAGGTGAGGGTGCAGGTCTCGCAGGCGCGCGTGAGCGCTACATAAAAGAGCCGGCGTTCCTCTTCGAGGTCGGCGCGGGATTGCATGGCCATTTGGCTCGGGAACAAATTCTCCTCGAGGCCGACTACATATACGTGTGCGAACTCGAGTCCCTTGGCCGCGTGGACCGTCATGAGGCTGACCTTGTCGAGGTCGCCGTCGTCCTCGTCCGCATCTGTGAGCAGCGCGACGTCTGCGAGAAAGGCATCGAGCGTCGGCACGGCATCTGCGTCTTCTTCGAGCCGGCCTTGCACGAACGATTGCACGCCGTTGAGCAGTTCTTGGAGGTTCTCGTACCGCGAAACGCCTTCCGGGGTGCGGTCGGCGTGCAGGGCATGGACCAGTCCGGAGGTGCGGGCGATGTGCAAGGCCAAATCGTGTGCGGGCACCCGCCGGAGTTCGGCGGCGAAGCTGCGGATCATCGCGGCGAAGGCGTCGAGTTTGGACCACGCGGCACCGCGCAGCGCCGCGGGGACTTCCCCCTGCAGCACATCCCAAATCGCCACATCCCGCTCCGCCGCTTCGGCCACAAGCCGGTCCATCGTCGTATTCCCGATCCCCCGAGCCGGGTAGTTGATCACGCGCCGCAACGCCTCGTCATCGCGCGGATTCACCGCGAGCCGGAAGTACGCGATCAGGTCTTTGACCTCCTTCCGCTGGTAGAACGACAGCCCGCCATAGATCCGGTACGGCAGGTTCAACTTGCGCAAGCTCTCCTCGAAGGCGCGCGACTGGGCATTCGTGCGGTACAAGATGGCAAAGGCGCTCCAGGGGGCCTGGCGGCGCGCCGAGACTTCGAAGATGGAAGATGCGACGAAGCGGCCCTCCTCGTTGTCTGAGCCGTTGCGGATGACGCGGATTTTTTCGCCGCCGTCGTTTGCTGTCCAAATTTCCTTCGGAATCCGATCCGTATTCTTCTCGATGACGGAGTTCGCAGCCGACACGATCATGCCCGTGGACCGGTAGTTCTGTTCGAGCTTGTACAGGGCTGCGTCGGGATAGTCCTTCTTGAAATTCAGGATGTTCTGGATGTTCGCCCCGCGGAAGCCGTAGATGCTTTGGGCATCGTCCCCGACCACACATATATTCTCATGGACCGCAGCGAGTTGCTTGACGATCAAGTACTGGGCAAAATTTGTGTCCTGGTACTCGTCCACAAGGACGAACCGGAAGGTGTGCTGGTACTTGCTCAGCAGGTCAGGGAAATCCCGGAGCAGCACGTTCATTTTGAACAGCAAGTCATCGAAATCCATCGCTTGCGCACGGAAGCACCGGGCTTCGTACGCCTTGAAGATCTCCGCAATGCGCGGGCGTCCCGCTTGTTTGTCTTCACCGACGATTTCGTCGTTCTCGGCGTACCCGCGCGCGTCGATGAGGTTGTTCTTCGCGGCGGAGATGCGCGCTTGCACGCTCGCGGGCTTGTACACCTTGTCGTCGCAACCAAGTCCGTGGATGATGTCCTTGATCAAGGAGCGGCTGTCCGCGGTGTCGTAGATGGTGAAGTTGCGGGTGTAGTTGAAGCGTTCGGCTTCGGTCCGCAAAATCCGCGCGAAGACGCTGTGGAAGGTGCCCATCCACAGGCTACGGGCTTCGGATTCGCCCACGACCTGGGCGATCCGTTCCTTCATTTCCCGCGCGGCCTTGTTCGTGAAGGTCAGGGCAAGGATGGAAAAGGGGTCCACCCCGCGCTCGATGAGGTGGGCCATGCGGTAGGTCAGCACACGCGTCTTGCCGGAGCCGGCTCCGGCAATGACCATCATCGGCCCCTCGTGGTGGGTCGCAGCGGCCCGTTGGGCGGGGTTGAGTGTGTCAAGAAAATGCACGTTTCGAAGGTAGGGCCGCCGGTGCGGTGGCTGTCAACGAAACTGTCCGAAAAAAGCCACAACTCGCTCTTGTTTTCTAACAGCTATCTGTTACCTTTGCGGCCCCTTATTTCGGGGAAACTTCTGTCTGTACCACATCGAACCTGATCGAACCGGAACGAATGCCTACGATTTCGCAGCTCATCCGCAAGGGCCGCACCACACTCGCAGAGTCGAGCAAATCCGCCGCTTTGGACGCATGTCCACAGCGCCGCGGGGTGTGTGTCCGCGTGTACACCACGACGCCGAAGAAGCCGAATTCCGCGATGCGGAAGGTGGCCCGTGTGCGTCTCACAAACGGGAACGAAGTGAACGCGTACATCGGCGGTGAGGGCCACAACCTCCAGGAGCACAGCATCGTGTTGGTCCGCGGCGGCCGGGTGAAGGACCTGCCGGGCGTGCGGTACCACATCGTGCGCGGTGCGCTGGATACAGCAGGTGTGGATGGCCGCGGACAGCGCCGGTCGAAGTACGGAACGAAGCGGAAGAAAGCGAAGAAGTAATCATGAGAAGGAGAGCCCCTAAGAAGCACCCGATTCTGCCGGACCCGAAGTTCGGCAGCGTCCTCGTCACGAGCTTCGTCAACAACCTCATGCTTGACGGCAAGAAGAGCGTGGCCTACACCATTTTCTACGACGCCATGGAGCGTGTGCAGCAGCGCACCGGTGAAGACGGCTTGGCCATCTTCATGAAGGCGCTGGAGAATGTGACGCCGGGTGTGGAGGTGCGCAGCCGCCGTGTGGGCGGTGCGACCTTCCAGATTCCGCAGCCCATTCGGGATACGCGCCGCCAGAGCCTGGCGATGAAGTGGATGATCGGCTACGCACGGAAGCGCAATGAGAAGACCATGTCGGACCGTCTCGCAGCCGAGGTGATTGCAGCTTCGAAAGAAGAGGGTGCTACGTTCAAGAAGAAGGAGGACACGCACCGCATGGCGGAAGCGAACAAGGCCTTCGCCCATTTCCGTTTCTGATCCCCCTTCCCACACGCACCACCATGGCTAAGAGAGACCTTCGCTACACGCGCAACATCGGCATCATGGCCCACGTTGACGCGGGGAAGACGACCACCACCGAGCGTATCCTGTACTACACGGGTATTTCCCACAAAATCGGGGAGGTGCACGACGGTGCCGCCACGATGGACTGGATGGAGCAGGAGCAGGAGCGCGGCATCACGATTACGTCGGCTGCTACGACCTGCTTCTGGAAATTCCGGAACGAGCAATACCGCATCAACATCATCGACACCCCGGGCCACGTGGACTTCACGGTGGAGGTGGAGCGCTCGCTGCGCGTCCTCGACGGTGCCGTCGGTCTGTTCTGTGCCGTATCGGGTGTGGAGCCGCAGTCGGAGACGAACTGGGGCCTCGCGGACAAGTACAATGTGCCGCGGATCGGGTTCGTGAACAAGATGGACCGCTCTGGGGCGGACTTCTTCAATGTGCTTCGGATGATCAAGGAAATGCTCGGTGCCCGTCCGGTTCCGTTGCAGGTTCCCATCGGCTCAGAGGAGACGTTCAAGGGCGTGGTGGATTTGGTCCAGAACAAGGCCTTCATCTGGAACGAGGAGGACATGGGCATGACCTGGCGCGAAATCCCCATTCCGGATGATTTGAAGGAGACGGTGGAAGAGTACCGGATGAAGCTCATCGAAGCAGCAGCGGAGCAGGACGAGACGTTGATGGAGAAGTTCTTCGACGATCCGGACAGCCTGACGGAAGCTGAAATCGTGGCGGCCATCCGGAAGGGAACCATCGCGATGGACATTACGCCGATTCTCTGTGGATCGTCCTTCAAGAACAAGGGCGTTCAGACGATGCTTGACGCTGTGATGATGTACCTCCCGTCGCCGATGGACATCGGTGCCGTCGAAGGCAAGAATCCGGACTACGAAGACAAGACGGAGACCCGGAAGCCGGAGAACTCGGAGCCCTTCTGCGGCCTCGCGTTCAAGATCGCCACGGACCCGTTCGTCGGCCGTTTGTGTTTCGTTCGGGCCTACTCGGGCGTGCTGCCTGCGGGTTCGTACGTGATCAACACGCGGTCTGAGAAGAAGGAGCGGATTTCCCGCATCTTCCAGATGCACTCGAACAAGCAAAATCCCATCGAAGAACTCGAAGCAGGGGACATCGGTGCAGTGGTGGGCTTCAAGGACATCAAAACGGGGGATACCCTGTGTGCAGAAGGACATCCGATCGTCCTGGAAAGCATGAGCTTCCCGGAGCCGGTCATCGGGATTGCCATCGAGCCGAAGTCGCAGGCTGACCTCGACAAGCTTTCGAACGGCCTGTACAAGCTCGCTGAAGAGGATCCGACCTTCCGGGTTCGCACGGACGAGGAGAATGGCCAAACGGTCATCTCAGGCATGGGTGAATTGCACCTTGAAATCCTCGTGGACCGTCTGCGTCGCGAGTTCAAGGTGGAGTGCAACCAGGGCGCGCCCCAGGTGAACTACAAGGAGGCCATCTTCGGCCGGACGGACCACCGCGAAGTCTACAAGAAGCAAACGGGTGGCCGCGGTAAGTTCGCTGACATCATCGTGAAAATCGGCCCATCGCCGGAGCCGGAGAAGGCGGGTCTCGTCTTCACGAACTCGGTCAAAGGAGGCAATGTGCCGAAGGAATTCGTCCCGGCCATCCAGAAAGGCTTCGAGGAATCCATGAAGAACGGCGTCCTCGCAGGATATCCGATGGACAGCATGGCCGTTGAGCTCATCGATGGTAGCTACCACCAGGTGGACTCGGATGCGCTGTCGTTCGAACTCGCAGCGAAAATGGCGTACCGGAATGCAGTCCGCCAGTGCACGCCGAAGATCCTGGAGCCCATGATGCAACTCGAGGTGGTCACACCCGACGAGAACATGGGGGATGTGATCGGCGACTTGAACAAGCGCCGTTCCATCATCGAAGGAACGGGTGAGCGTGCAGGGAAGACCGTGGTCAACGCGAAAGTGCCGCTGTCTGAGATGTTCGGTTACGTGACCGACCTGCGCACCCTCACTTCAGGACGTGCGACGTCCAGCATGAGCTTCAGCCACTACGCAGAAGCACCGAACAACATCCAAGAGAAAGTGATCGCCGAGGCCGCTAAGCGCTGAAGCTTATTCGAATCCCATGACCCAAAAGATCCGCATCAAGCTGAAGTCGTACGACCACAACCTCGTCGACAAGTCTGCAGAGAAGATCGTGAAGACCGTCAAGGCGACGGGCGCGGTCATCAGCGGCCCCGTGCCGCTGCCGACCCACCAGCGCATCTACACGGTCCTTCGTTCGCCCCACGTGAACAAGACCTCGCGCGAGCAGTTCGAGCTCAACTCGTACAAGCGCCTCATCGACATCTACAGCTCGTCTGCGAAGACAGTGGATGCGCTGATGCGGTTAGAGTTGCCGAGCGGCGTCGAAGTCGAAATCAAAGTCTGACGGTCGTTTCTGTTTTCGTTTTTGTTTAACCCCCCACTGACACTACCCCACTCATGCCCGGACTCATAGGGAAGAAAGTAGGTATGACCAGCATCTACAGTGCCGCTGGAAAGAACATTCCATGCACGATTCTAGAGGTTGGTCCTTGCGTCGTTACGCAAGTACGTACCCTTGAGAAGGACGGCTACGAAGCTGTCCAGCTCGGCTACGGGGAGCGCTCTGAGAAGCGCACCTCGAAGGCCATGCAAGGCCATTTCAAGCGCGCCGGTGTGGCGCCGCTCCGCAAGCTTGTGGAGTTCCAGAATTTCACCCAGTCGCTCAACCCGGGTGACGCGTTGGGCGTATCGGACGTGTTTGCCGAAGGCGAATTCGTTTCGGTCATCGGAACGTCGAAGGGCAAGGGCTTCCAAGGCGTGGTCAAGCGCCACGGCTTCGGCGGGGTCGGTCAAGCCACGCACGGTCAGCACAACCGCCTCCGTGCGCCGGGTTCTGTCGGTGCTGCATCGACTCCTGCGCGCGTTTTCAAAGGCATGCGCATGGCGGGCCAAACGGGGAACAGCCGCGTAACCATCGAGAACCTCGAAGTGGTCCGCATCCTCGCAGAGGACGGAATCCTTGTGGTCAAAGGTGCGGTTCCTGGACACAAAGGGGCATTTGTTGTAATCCGTAAGCCCAACGCGTGATGAAACTGAGCGTGTACAGCACAGACGGCAAAAAGACCGCGAAGTCGGTTGAACTGGCCGCAGAAGTGTTCGGGATTGAACCGAACGACCACGCCATTTATTTGGACGTGAAGCGCTACATGGCCGCACAACGCCAGGGCACCCACGACACCCTGCACCGCGGGGTGGTCTCCGGATCGACGCGGAAGCTGAAGAAGCAGAAGGGTACGGGCGGGGCACGTGCGGGCAGCATCAAGAACCCACTCTACCGCGGGGGCGGTACCATCTTCGGTCCCCAGCCGCGCGATTACTCGCACAAGCTGAACATCAAGGTGAAGCAACTCGCTCGCCGGAGTGCGCTGAGCTACAAGGCAAAGGCCGACGGCATCCGCGTCGTAGAGCCCATCGCGATGGGAGCTCCGAAGACGAAAGACTTCGTCGCCATCTTGAACAACCTGGAACTGGGCACGACAAAGACGCTCGTGGTGCTGCCAGCACAGAACGATGCGGTCTACTTGAGCGCTCGGAACCTCCCGAAGCACCGGGTGATGGTGGCCACGGATTTGAGCACCTACGATATCATGAACTGCAACACCCTCCTCTTCGTGGACAACGCGCATGAGGTGCTCGAGGGCATGCTGAAATAAGGAAGGCCATGCAGAACATCCTCATCAAGCCGCTCATCACGGAGAAAATGGCGAACGCAACGGACCGCACGAATGCATATGGCTTCGTGGTGGCGTTGGGTGCGAACAAAATCGAGATCAAGAAGGCCATCGAGCAGAAGTACGGCGTCACGGTCACGGGCATCAGCACCGTCCGGGTCGATGGAAAAGCCCGTCAGCGATACACGAAGACTGGAGTCGTCCGCGGCCGTTCCTCGTCGTACAAGAAGGCCATCGTGCGTTTGGGCGAAGGTCAATCCATTGACTTCTACGACAACCTCTAACAGACCATGGCACTCCGTAAATTCAATCCCGTTACCCCGGGCATGCGCCATCGGGTGTTGGCGAAGTTCGAGGAGTTGACCGCGTCAACTCCGCACAAACCCTTGCTCGAGCCCATCAAGAAATCAGGTGGACGGAACAAGGACGGCAAAATGACCATGCGCCACATCGGCGGCGGTCACAAGCGCCGGTACCGCATCATCGACTTCCTGCGCGACAAGCACATGGAGGCTACGGTGCTGACGGTGGAATACGATCCGAACCGCACGTCGCGTATCTGCCTCGTGGAGTACGCAGACGGCGAGAAGCGCTATATCATTGCTCCGGCGGGCCTCCGCCCGGGCATGACGATCCACAGTGGCAAGGAGGCTACTCCGAACGTGGGCCACGCGATGTACCTGTCGGACATTCCGATGGGAACCATCATCCACAACATCGAGATGTACCCGGGCAAGGGCGCTTGCATTGCGCGGAGTGCTGGTTCGTACGCTCAGTTGAATGCTCGGGATGGCAAGTACGCCATCGTGCGGCTCCCGAGCGGCGAGACCCGCATGATTTTGACGTCTTGCATGGCTGTCATCGGTGCGGTGAGCAATTCGGAGCACAACCAGCAGATTTCTGGTAAAGCCGGTCGTTCCCGCTGGCTGGGTCGCCGCCCGCGTGTCCGCGGTGTGGTGATGAACCCGGTCGATCACCCGATGGGTGGTGGTGAGGGTCGTGCATCGGGCGGACACCCCCGCTCACGGAAGGGCTTGCTCGCGAAAGGGCAGAAGACGCGGAATCCGCGGAAGCCTTCGAAGAAGTTGATCATTGAACGCCGGAAGAAGTAATCGTTATGGCTCGTTCGCTAAAAAAACCCCCGTTCGTACACTACAAGCTGACCGCTCGTGTGTATGCCATGCAGGAATCCGGCAAGAAGGCTGTGATCAAGACATGGTCACGTGCCAGCACGATTACCCCGGATTTCGTGGGTCTCACCATCGCTGTCCACAATGGACGGCAGTTCATTCCCGTGTTCGTCACGGAGAACATGGTCGGTCACAAACTCGGCGAGTTTTCACCCACACGTACCTTCCGCGGCCACGCCGACAAAAAGGATAAGAAGCGCTGATACCATGGGACAACGCAAACGCAACGCCGCCGATCAGCGGAAGGAAGAAATGAAGAGCACGGCCATCGCGCGGTTGAATGACTGCCCGACGTCGCCGCGCAAGATGCGCCTGGTCGCCGATACTGTTCGGGGCAAGGAAGTGTTCCAAGCATTGAACATTTTGAAGTTCAGCGCGCGGGAAGCATCGAACCGGTTAGAGAAACTCCTCCGTTCGGCCATCGCGAACTGGGAAGCAAAGAACAACGGAGCGCGTCCGGAAGAGGCATCGCTCGTGGTTCGTGAGATCAAAGTAGACGGGGCTGGCATGTTGAAGCGGTTGCAACCGGCTCCACAGGGCCGTGCACACCGCATTCGCAAGCGCAGCAACCACGTGACCATCATCGTAGACTCCGTCAAGTAATTATGGGACAGAAGACAAACCCCATCGGAAACCGCCTCGGATTCATCCGTGGCTGGGACAGCAACTGGTACGGAGGAAAGGACTACAGCGAGAAACTCGTTGAGGACGAAAAGATCCGGGAGTACCTGATGGCACGCTTGCGGAAGGCAAGTGTATCGAGCATCGTCATTGAGCGGACGCTGAAGTTGGTTACGTTGACCATCCGCACGGCACGTCCGGGTGTGATTATCGGAAAAGGCGGCCAAGAGGTGGACAAGTTGCGCGAAGAGCTGAAGAAGCTGACGGGCAAGGAGATTCAAATCAACATCTTCGAAATCAAGCGTCCTGAGTTGGATGCACGGTTGGTGGCGGAGAGCATTGCACGCCAAATCGAAGCAAGGATTTCCCACCGTCGTGCCATCAAAATGTCCATCGCAGGAACCATGCGGATGGGCGCAGAGGGCATCAAAGTGAATATCGCGGGCCGGGTGAACGGTGCGGAAATTGCCCGTTCCGAGTCGTACAAGGAGGGACGTATTCCGTTGCACACGTTCCGTGCGGACATCGACTACAGCATTGTCGAGGCCCACACGACCTACGGCCGGATTGGCATCAAGTGTTGGATTTGCCGCGGTGAGGTGTATGGTAAGCGGGACTTGAGCCCGATTCCGGCACCGAAAAAGCCTACGGGCGGTCCAGAACGCCGTCCGGGTGGAAGCCCAGGAGCGGATCGTCGCCCCAGTGGGGGTGGAGCGGGAGCAGGTCAACGTCGTCGTACCCCGCGCAACTGATAGAGCTGAGAAATCATGTTACAGCCGAAACGTACCAAATTCCGGAAGCAGCAGAAAGGCCGGGTCAGGGGGAATGCGCAGCGCGGAGCGTCTATTGCGTATGGCTCCTTCGGAATCAAGTCTTTGGAAGTGGGCTTCATCACGGCACGCCAGATTGAGGCGTCTCGTATCGCCATCAACCGTTTCATGAAGCGGGAAGGCAAAGTGTGGATCCGCATCTTCCCAGACAAGCCGATCACGGCAAAGCCTGCCGAAGTCCGTATGGGTAAGGGCAAGGGTGCACCCAGCCATTGGGTAGCGCCGGTGCGCCCCGGTCGGATGATGTTTGAAGTGGATGGTGTGCCGTTGGCCACTGCTGAAGAGGCGTTGCGTCTCGGAGCTCAGAAGTTGCCAGTGAAGTGCAAATTCGTCGTACGCCCAGATTACGCAGAGTGATGAATATGACTGAAATCCGGCAATTGTCCGACGCTGATTTGGCGGAGCGGATAACCCAGGAACGCGGAGCGTACGATCGCCTTCGGTTCAACCACACGGTGGCAGGCCTCGAAAGCACCACGGTCATCAAGAACAAGCGGCGGGATATTGCCCGTCTTCTCACAGAACTCAACGGACGCAAGAAAGGATGACCACTGAACAGACACCCCCTGCCGTCGAGCGCAACCTGCGCAAAGAGCGGATCGGCGTCGTGACGTCCACCGCGATGAACAAGTCCATTGTGGTGGCCGTTGAGCGCAAGGAGAAGCACCCGAAGTACGGGAAGTTCGTCAACAAGACGAGCAAGTTCATGGCGCACGATGAGCAGGAAACCTGCAAAGTCGGCGACACGGTGCGCATCATGGAGACGCGCCCGTTGAGCAAGCGCAAGTGCTGGAGACTCGTGGAAGTCATCGAGCGCGCGAAGTAATTCACAAGGAATAGAAGGATTTAGTCATGATACAACAAGAATCCCGGATGCGGGTCGCGGACAACAGCGGAGCGAAGGAAGCCCTTTGCATTCGCGTGTTGGGCGGAACGCGTCGGCGATACGCCAGCATCGGCGACACCATCGTGGTGGCCATCAAGGATGCAGCCCCCGGTGGCAACGTGAAGAAAGGCGCCGTGTCGAAAGCGGTAGTCGTTCGTACACGCAAGGAAGTGCGTCGGGCGGATGGTTCATACATCCGGTTCGATGACAACGCCGTGGTGCTGCTGAACGCAGCCGGCGAGATGCGTGGAACCCGGATCTTCGGTCCGGTAGCCCGCGAACTCCGGGAGAAGGAGTACATGAAGATTGTCTCACTTGCACCGGAGGTGCTCTGATTTCGAGGTCATGTTTAAGCGACTGAAAGTCAAAAAAGGAGACACCGTGAAGGTCATTGCCGGCGGCAGCAAGGGCAAAGAAGGCACGGTGTTAGCGGTGGACCGCAAATCAGACCGTGTGACGGTAGGCGGTGTCAACATCGTGAAGAAGCACGTCAAGCCCAGTGCGACGAACCCGCAAGGGGGACTCGTGAGCACGGAGGCGGGCATCCACATCTCGAATGTGATGGTGGTGGACGGCTCGGGCAATACCACCCGCGTCGGGCGCCGCCGCAATGCTGAGGGCAAGCTCGTTCGTTACTCGAAGAAATCGAATCAGGATCTGAAGTGATGAGCTACATTCCTCGTCTCCAAACGCAGTATGCGGAGGAAATCGCCCCGATGTTGAAGGAGCGGTTTGAATACACTTCTACGATGCAAATCCCCCGCATCGAGAAGATTTGCTTGAACCAAGGGTTAGGCAAGGCCATCGCGGACAAGAAAATTGTCGAACAGGCCGTAGAAGAAATGTCGCGGGTTGCGGGCCAAAAAGCGGTCCCCACCCTCTCAACGAAGGACGTCTCGAACTTCAAGCTCCGGAAAGGCATGCCGATCGGTGCGCGGGTGACCCTGCGTCGCGACCGGATGTACGAGTTTCTCGACCGGTTAATCGCCGTTTCACTGCCCCGTACCCGGGACTTCCAGGGTGTGAAGGTGAAGGGCTTTGACGGACGAGGGAACTTTACCTTCGGGGTCAAGGAGCAAATCATCTTTCCGGAGATCAGCCTCGATGAAGTAAAGCACTTCAACGGCATGGATATCACGATTGTCACCACTGCGCGCACCGACGAGGAGGCCAAAGCGCTGTTGGAAGGATTTGGCTTCCCCTTCAAGAAGAACTGAGATGGCAAAAGAGTCGATGAAGGCCCGTGAGCGCAAGCGCGTTCGTATGGTGGCCAAATACGCAGCAAAGCGTGCAGCCTTGAAGGCTGCTGGAGACTGGGAGGGCTTGCAGAAGCTTCCCCCGAACAGCGCTGCTGTGCGGCTGCACAACCGCTGCCTCGTTACGGGCCGTCCGCGCGGGTACATGCGCCAGTTTGGCATTTCCCGGGTGCTTTTCAGGAAGATGGCCTTGTTCGGTAAAATTCCGGGCGTCAAGAAGGCCAGCTGGTAATCCACACTTGCAGAAGAAAATCGCATGTATACCGATCCTATCGCCGATTACCTGACCCGTATTCGGAATGCCCAAGCGGCCGGCCACAAGGTCGTGGAGATTCCTGCTTCGAACATGAAGCGGGAGATGACCCGGATTCTGTTCGACAAAGGGTACATCCTGAACTACAAGTTCGTGGAGGAGGGACCGCAAGGTTCCATCAAGATTGCTCTTCGCTACGATTCGAAGTCGAAGCGTCCGGCCATCACGAAAATCACGCGCATCAGCTCACCCGGTTTGCGGAAGTACTCCGGAGCAGAGGAATTGCCGCGGGTGCTCAACGGCTTAGGTGTGGCCATCGTGTCCACCTCGAAGGGCCTCATGACGGACAAAGAAGCGCGCGCCATGCACATCGGCGGAGAAGTGGTGTGCACTGTTTACTGAGATCCAGAGCTAAGAAGCCATGTCGCGTATAGGCAAAGCCCCCATCACGATTCCGTCCGGAGTGACGGTTACGGTGGAGGGTACCAATGTCAAGGTGAAGGGCCCCAAGGGCGAACTCACCCAGGAGATTGATCCGGCCATCACGGTGGTGCAGGAGGATGGCGTTCTGACGTTTACACGTCCGAGCGATGAGAAGGAACACCGTTCGAAGCACGGGTTGTACCGTGCCCTCGTTGCGAACATGGTCACAGGAGTGACCGAGGGGTACCGTGTGGACATGGAACTCGTAGGTGTCGGCTACCGTGCCAGCGCAGCGGGCCAGGAGTTGACACTCGCCCTCGGCTACAGCCACCCCATCGTGATGGTCCTTCCGAATGAAATCAAGTTGGAGTCGGAGACGAAGAAGGGTTCGAACCCGACCATCACCTTGACGTCGCATGACCGCCAGCTCATCGGTATGGTCGCGGCAAAAATTCGTTCTTTCCGGAAGCCAGAGCCTTACAAAGGGAAAGGGATTCGGTTTGTGGGCGAAGTCATCCGTCGTAAGGCCGGTAAAACTGCATCGAAATAAGCCATGGGAACGAATAAGACCTTTGCGCGCCAGCGCATCAAGCGTCGGGTGCGGGGAAAGGTGCAGGGCACCGCGGAGCGTCCGCGCCTCTCCGTTTTCCGGAGCAACAAGCAGATTTATGCCCAGGTCATCGATGACTTGTCTGGCCGTACGTTGGTATCCGCAACGTCCTTAGGACAGGAGTCCGTGAAGGCCATGACGAAGCTGGAGCAGGCAGCATGGGTGGGCAAGCAGATTGCCTCGCATGCAAAAAATGCCGGAATCGATGCGGTGGTATTTGACCGCAACGGGTACCTGTACCACGGCCGTGTGAAACAACTTGCAGATGCGGCCCGCGAGGGTGGCTTGAATTTCTGAACCCATGGAACAACGTCAACAGCGCAAGGGACGCGATCAGCAGCAGCAGCAGCCTCGCACCGGCGATCCGGATTTGAAAGAGCGTTTGGTCGGCATCAACCGTGTCGCAAAGACCACGAAGGGTGGACGGACGTTCTCGTTCGGTTCCATCATGGTGGTGGGCGATGAGAAGGGCCGGGTCGGTCACGGTTTGGGCAAAAGCCGCGAAGTGGCTACAGCCATCCAAAAGGGCATCGACGACGCGAAGAAGAACATGATTTCTGTTCCGCTCGTGGGCAGCACCATTCCGCATGAGCAGGAGATGAAGTACGCAGGTGCACACATCCTCATCCGTCCGGCTTCTGCAGGTACGGGGGTGATCGCCGGAGGTGCCATGCGTGCCGTTCTGGAGAGTGCCGGCATCAAGGATGTTTTGGCCAAATCCCTCGGCTCCTCGAATCCGCACAACGTGGTGAAAGCCACCTTCAATGCGTTGAAGGCCCTCCGCAATGCGGATGAGGTCGCTCGCATGCGCGGGGTTTCAGTATCGAAAGTATTCAACGGCTGATCAGCCATGGCCCAGATTACCATCACCCAGATCCGGAGCGCCATCAAGCGCCCGGCGCGCCAAAAGGCCACCATCGTGGCACTTGGCATCAAGAAGCTTCACCAGCCGGTGACGCACGAAGCCACCCCCCAGATTTTGGGCATGGTGCGCAAAGTGTCGCACATGCTGAAGGTGGAAAACGTTTAATTCTCAACCAGCACATCCCATGAATCTCAGCAATCTGCAACCCGCAGAGGGATCCCGGAAGCAGCGCAAGCGAGTTGGTCGCGGTGAAGGCTCTGGCCACGGCGGCACCTCAACACGTGGCCACAAAGGCGCGAAGCAGCACTCGGGCTACAAGAGCAAAATCGGTTTCGAAGGCGGTCAGATGCCGCTGCAGCGCCGTGTGCCGAAGTTTGGTTTCACCCCCCCGAACCGGGTGGAGTACAAAGGCATCAACCTCGATACGCTGCAGGAACTCATCGAGCGGAAGTCCCTCTCATCGATTACGTTCGACCTCCTCGTGGAGAACGGACTCGTCGGCAAGAAGGAGCTCGTGAAGATCCTCGGCCGTGGCGAGATCAAAGCTGGTGTCACCGTGGCAGCGCACAAGTTTTCTGCTACGGCAAAGGCTGCGATTGAAGCGGCTGGCGGTACGGCGCAAGAACTCTAATCTGCGTCGCCATGCGGGACCTCTTTAAACAAATTCGGAACATCTGGAACCACGAGGAGTTGCGCCGCAAAATCGGCATCACCCTCGGCTTGATTCTGGTGTACCGCCTCGGGTCGTTCATCGTCCTTCCGGGGGTAAACAGTGACGTGCTCGCTGCACAGCTGAACTCGGCGGACCAGTCGGGCCTCGGCACGATTTTGAGCCTCTTCACGGGAGGAGCCTTCACGCGGGCTTCGATTTTCGCGTTGGGGATTATGCCGTACATCTCGGCATCCATCATCATCCAGCTGCTCGGCATTGCGGTGCCTTCGGTGCAGAAGATGCAAACGGAAGGCGAGAGTGGACGGAAGCGGATCAACCAGTGGACGCGGTTCCTGACCATCGGCATCACCTTGGTTCAAGCGCCGGGCTACCTTGCCTCGACCGTGGTTTCTGTGCCGGGTGCAGTGCTGAACCCCAGCCCGTTCTGGTGGTTCAGCGCAGTCGTCATCCTCA
>Ga0315899_10003031_pt1 | contig 18342 bp, 18 predicted proteins | sample LakEriMetagenome_2_FD_203518 | JGI IMG/M metagenome (GOLD analysis project Ga0315899, IMG submission 203518) | Freshwater fungal communities from buoy surface, Lake Erie, Ohio, United States - Buoy 4 MA112 | ecosystem: Environmental > Aquatic > Freshwater > Lake | place: USA: Lake Erie, Ohio... | reverse complement strand
TAGCTAATCACCCGACGCCGTTAGTTGGCTGGGCCCGTCGAGACCCCCTTCGTTGGTGCATACGGCGTGCCAGGGCAGGCACCCCAAAGGCCGCGCTGCGCAGCTCGTGCAGCAAGAGCCTCGGACTCAAGACGCTCAGAAAATGCGCCGCGTGCACCCTTGTAGAAGTACGGCGCTGCGGCACCTCGGGTGACGAGCGAAAGATTCACGAGTTCAAGTGGGCTCCAGACCCACGCCAGCATGCGCCCGTAGGTATCCTCTTGGTCAAGGTTCGGATCTGTCACGGCGATCACCGGCGCCCCTTCCACCAGGAGGTCGGCCAACTCAAGTGAAGCGGTTGCCCCGTAGCACTCTTTCACGTCACCATCCTCGGGCGTATCAATCTGTACGAGGCGCACGGTAATGGTCTCATCAGTAAGCTCGCAGCTGTACCCACGAGAAATGCACATTTCAAACGTGTCTCCGTCAGTAATGCTGACAACGTATCCCTCAATGCTGATCGGCCCATCGAGGAGTTGGGTCCCATCCCAGTAGATTTCTGGAGAGATGAGAATCGGGTCGCGGCTGGCACTTGGCAACGGCTCGGCGCTCGGTGAGAGCTCCGCCACGCCGGAGGGGCTAGGGCTCGCAACAGCAGTGCTCGGTCGTGCCGATGGCGATGCAGTGGAACCAGCGCAGCCCACCAAGAGAAGTGCGCCAACGAGTAGGGCCACGTGCCTCATCAGAGCACCCCCTTCCCTACACCTAAATCGCGAGCGGATTTCACGGAAGTTCAGCATGCCCGAAGTCTCCTTCGCGCGCGGTCGGCTTAGCATGGCATATTGACATTTCACACGTCATATGTATAATCCCCCTATGAGTTCAAAGTCCACCCCCAAGCGCCCCCGCAAGAGCACAGCCCAGCCAGCTGCATCAGCAACTGTCGCTGAGCAGACGTATTCACTCAAAGAAGTCGCGGCACAGGTGGGCGTCGAGCTCCGCGTCTTGCGCTCGTGGATGGGGCACCCGTATCGCATCCTCCCAGGTTTCGGTCGTGGCTCTGGCACGCGCTATCCACAGGCATTCCTAGATCGAGCCAAGCTCGCCCAACGCCTGCGTGACGAGCATCTCCCACTCGCCGAGGTTGCGAACCGCCTTCGTGGAGTGCCCGATGAAGAACTTGAGCAACTGCTCAATGGGACTCCCGTCTCAAGCGACCGCGCTTCTAAGGGGAGTGCCGCCGACTACGCGGCCGCCGTGCTCAACAGCCGGGGCGTGACCGTGTCGATGTTTGCGCTGGCAAAGCCCATGAAGCAGCAGAGCCTGTTGTCCAAGGGTCCAACCCTCGCCCGTGCTTCGTGGGAGCGCATCCCCCTCTCCGACGCCATCGAGGTGCACGCTCGCCGCCCGATGACCCGCGAGGAGAATCGTCTGCTCGACGACCTATTAAAGGAGGCGGAGCGGATCTTTGGTCCCCAGCCCCGGGGCAACTCGTAAGGGGTTCGCCGCGTCGACCCCTCGTAGTGGAGCCGCGGCGGCGGGGCTGACCCCCTTATCTCATCAGATCAAAGGCCCCAGATGGGGCGTAGTAGGAGGGTCAATATGACCAGCAAGAAGACCAGTGCCGCAGGCACCCTGTTTGAAATCGAGGGGGACCGTCTCCTCGCCCGCACTGAAGCGCACAGCTCGCGCTTCATCAAGTTGACGGTGGTGGCACCGCCGGTGACGAGCAAGCGTCCGCGGCCAGCCGTTCGCATCGGCTTTGTTCTGGATCGCTCGGGCTCTATGCAGGGTGATCCGATCCGCTTCGCCCGCAAGGCAATCCTCGACGGCATCGACATGCTTTCAGGGCGCGATGAGTTCGCCGTTGTCTCCTTTGATGACCGCGTTGAGACCCCTGTCTCGCTGACAGGAGTGCTCGAGGGTCGTCGTGCCGCCAAGGTAGCAATCCCGATGATTGAGGCGCGGGCCAACACGAATCTCTGTGACGGCTACCTCACCGGTGCCCAAGAGGTTGGTGGAGGTGCTGGCGAAGACATCGTTCGCCGCGTGATTCTGATCTCTGACGGGCACGCCAATGCGGGAGTCACCGATTCAGCGACGTTGGCGCGTCACGCCTCCGAGCTGCGCGCGCGGGGCGTCAGCACCGCAACGCTCGGCATTGGCGATGGATTCGACGAGGCCCTGATGTCTGCGATTGCGAATGGCGGTGGCGGACCAGCGCAGTACGCCGGTGATCCTGACCAGATCGGGGCCGCGATCGCAGAGTGCATCGGTGAGGCCCTTGAGGTCACCCTGCGCGATGCGCATGTGGTGATTACGGTGCCGGGTGCCGATATCGAACTTCTCAGCGCCGGCGACATGACGTCGCGTCGCGGAGAGCTGCGGGTTGCCCTTGGCGACCTGACCGAGAGTCAGGAGCGCGAGGTTGTCCTTCGGGTTCGTCTCCCGCTCGGCAGCGAAGGGGGGCAGGTTGCCCTCACGGCCGTGCTCACCGGGCGCGACGATGCGGGGAAGGTGCACCTGGAGCAGGAGTACGCCTGGACCTATGCAGGAACGGCTGCGAACGACGCACAGCCCCGTAATCGGGTGGTCGACCGGGTGGTCGCGCAGCTCTTTGCCGCTGAGGCGCGTGAGCGGGCAATTGTGCTCAATCGTGAGGGCGCATATGAGCGAGCCCAGGCGGTGATTGAGAAGGTCGCGCGCCGGATTGCCTCCTATGCAGGAGATGATCGTGAGCTGGCGAAGCTTGTGACAGAACTTGTTGCTGAGGCCGATCAGTGGAGCCGGCCGACGCATGAGCGATTCCGTAAGGAGTCCTATCACGTCGCGATGTACAAGATGCAATCGCGCATGGAAGATGGAACGGCTCGGAAGCGCGATCGCCGTTAAGCGGTAATCACTCAACAGTAAATAAGAGACCCCGCACCTTGCGGTGCGGGGTCTCTTGTCGTTCTAACGAACGTCGCGTGTCGCGCGCAAGCGCGCGATGCGATTCGGCTTACTTGCCGAAGATGCTCCAGCCGGTGCCGGCAGCAGGTGCTGCAGCAGCTGGCTTTGCAGCCTTCTTCGACTTCTTGGCCTTCTTCGCCTTAGGAGCTGCCTTTGGCGCAGCCTTCTTGGCGGTCTTCTTCGCAGCCTTCTTGGCAACCTTCTTCACTGCCTTCTTGGCGGCCTTTGGAGCAGCCTTCTTCGCAGCCTTCTTGGCAACCTTCTTCACCGACTTCTTAGCGGCCTTTGGCGCAGCCTTGACAGCCTTCACGGCTTTCTTGGCAACCTTCTTGACGGCCTTCTTCTTCGCCTTCTTAGGGGCGGTTGGAGCGACGGCGGCGACGGCGGCAACTGCAGCCTTCTTCGCAACCTTCTTCTTCTTGGCAACTGCCATGTGTTTCACCTCATTAAACTCCCCAGGCGTTTGTCGCCCGGACGACCTATAGCGTGCCAGACTCGCGCAGATTTGTGAAGCGGTCGTCGCGCGCGGCAACCCGGCGGCAGCGTATCGGCGGCCAACGTTTCGGTGGGGGGCGGCGCAGGGTTAGGCGGCGGGGGCGGTCGGGGCGTCGGGTTGGCGCGGCGGCAGGTGGATCCCCGCCAACATGCAGCGGACTGAACCCCCCGATCGTTCGATGGTCGGGATGGCGATCGCCAGAACGCGGGCCGAGGTTTCAATGGCGGCGATCTGGTCGGGGCGGAGGGCGGCGAGGGCCCGCGTCGAGAGGGTAAAAATGCGCCCGCGGCTCCCCGAGAGCTCCAAGCCGTTCCCCGCGAACTCGGCGACTTGACCCCGATCGATCTCGATCACGTCGCGCCCGGTCTCGCCCAGCCGAGCGGCAATTCGTGCTCGTTCGGCGGGGTCGGGGATGTTGCTGAGCCCCGCCACGACGAAGTCGGTGGCGATGGAGAGCACCACATTCGTGTGGTAAATCGGCTGCCCCGCCTGGTCGACGGTGTCGAACACCTCGGCGGTGTAGCCCATCGCCTCGCACCACTGATCAAGGACCGCCTCGTTGGCGCGGCCCGAGCGGGCCATGTAGGCGATGCGGTGCACATGGTCGAGCACGAGGGCGCCCGTCCCCTCGAGGTAGCGCCCCTCAAGTTCAACCGGGCTCAGGTCAAGCACCTGCGAAACGCCGTAGCGCTCGCGCAGCGCCTCCACCACATCACCCCGTCGTTCGCGACGGCGGCTGGGGGCGGCCATCGGGTAGAGCACCACCCGGCCATCGTCATGCGTCGAGACCCAGTTATTAGGGAAGACCGAGTCGGGGGTGTCGATCCCGTCGCGGTCATCGAACATGACCACGCCGACCCCCTCGCCGCGAAGGGCGGCGGCCACGGCGGCTACCTCGACCTGCGCCTGGGCGGCGACTGACCGGCGCTCGGCCACGCCGGCAACGCCGGCCGACTGGAAGGCGTTGTCGGCGGCAGTTTCGGGGTTGGGCTGGAAGGTGTGTGGGCGAATCATCAGCACAGCGTTCGGGGCCTGGATCGCCACGTGTGGTGGGAGTGGCGCCTTGGCGCGCTGCTGGCGGAGGGTTCGGACCGTGAGTTGATCCTGAATGGTGTGTAACGCGAATGCTGTGGCAACCATGCCAATGCTCCGCACCATCACATCGTGAATATCAATACGGAATGGCGGCGTGATCCCTGACAGGTTGGCCCAGCCTTGGTTCAGCTCGGTCCCAAGGCCGAACGCGACGAGAGACCAGAGCAGCGCTTGTCGTAGGGGGAGCTGAAAGGCCAGCGTGATAAGAAGGAAGTCGACGCCGGCCATAAAGAGTTGATCGGGGAGCCATGTTGTGGCAAGGAGTTTGGGGTCAAACTGCAGGATTGGAATGAGTCGCACCACCTCAGCGCCAAGTTCTACTCGCTTGTAGTCATAGGTCAGCGTGCTGTTGGCATAGAGCTGCACATAGACGAGTAGCGCTAGCGCTATGATCCGCAGCGGCACTTGTCGCCGATACGGGGTGAGTTGCGGTAGCGCTGCCAACGTGAAGATGACAACGAGTGCAATCGCGGAGCCGATCCAACCAAGCCCGAGCATAGGAGGGAAGGATAGGCGACCCGGCGCTAGTGAGCGCCAATGTGCATCACCCGACCCGCTCCCTGCGACCGAGCCGCCCTGCGGTGAGTGGGGCGATCCGCTCAGCGACTAGGTTCGCCACCTCACCGGTGCGCTCGAGTCGCCCCTCTATAAGGAGGAGCGATGCACCGCGCACGGCGTCGCGCATGCGCGGCCAATCGTTGTGACGAATCGTCACGTTGGCAATACCCGTCTCATCTTCGATCGCCAAGAAGACGGTGCCGTGTGCAGTCGGTGGACGTTGGCGGCTGAGCAGCAGGCCGGCGATGCGCGCGTGGCCAGGTGGTTGATGGCGCAGGGCTGCAACCGTCAACGTGCCCGTGGCGGTGAGGCGCTCGCGCCAGAGCTCGATCGGTTGCAGCTTTGGGTCGGCACCAACGAGGCCGTGCGCGTCGCTCAGCGCCTCAATGGCGCCGACGGGGGTGAGCTCGCTCGGTGCGGCAACGGTAGGGAGCGGGAGCGCCGCCCCCGCCTCGGCCGCCTGCCAGAGCAGGTCGCGACGCGGCACGCCGAAGGTGTCACAGGCGCCGGCGCGAATCAGGCGCTCCAACGCACTGAGCGGCAGGCTGGTGCGCCGCGCGAAATCATCGAGGCTTGCAAACAGCCCGCCGCGCTCGCGCTCCGCCACCAACCGTCGCGCCGTAGCGCCACCAACGCCACGCACCATGTTCAGCCCAAGGCGCACTGCTGCGGTCCGTGCGCGCTGCGATCCAGCGATCACGCGTTCCGCGTCGCTCGGCGTGACGATGAACGGATCGACGGTGATCGGCTGCAGCTCGCCAACGAGTGGCTCGGTGGTTGCCTCCACCGCAGAGCGATTTACGCAAACGGGCTCCACGCAGACACCGTGGCGACGCGCGTCGTGGATGAGCGCCTCAACCGGGTAGAAGCCCATCGGCTGCGCACGAATGAGCCCGGCCAGGTAGTGCGCCGGATAGTGCAAGCGCAACCAGGCGCTCTCGAAGGCGGTGCGCGCGAAGGCGGCCGCGTGCGACTTGGCGAAGCCGAACGAGGCGAAGGCGGCGACGCGCGTGAAGAGTTCGGCCGCATCGGCTTCGCGCATACCAACGGTGGCGATGGCGCCACTAACGAAGCGCGTTTGTAGCAGCGCCATCTCGCGCTCGGATCGCGCCGAACCCATGGCGCGGCGAAAGACATCCGAGGCGCCGGGGGTGAAGCCCGCCACCTCAATGGCGATGCGCATCACCTGCTCTTGGTACAAGATCACGCCGAGCGTCTCGTCGAGAATTGGCGCCAGTGATTGATGGGGATACGTCACTGCCTCTAGGCCGGCGCGGCGACGTAGATACGGGTGCACCGCATTCCCTTGAATCGGCCCCGGGCGAATGATGGCGACCTGCGCGACCAGGTCGTCCATCTTTACAGGCTTGGTGCGCGGCAGCGACTGCTGCTGGGCGCGGCTCTCGATCTGAAAGACGCCGATGGTGTCGGCGGCGCCAATGGCCCGCCAGACCTCGGGAGTCTCCTCGGGGAGGGCGTCGAGGTTGGGGCGGGCGCCCAGATCGCGCTCAATGAGATCAAGCGCATCAGTAATGGCGGTGAGGATGCCGAGGCCGAGCAGGTCGAGCTTCACCAGCTTGAGCGCCTCAATATCGTGCTTGTCGAACTGCAGCACGGCACGTTGCCCATCACTGGAGCGCTCCACGGGGGCGAGCTCGTCGAGCGGCTCGGCGGTGGCGACCACGCCCCCCGGGTGCAGCGAGCGGTGGCGGGGGAGCCCATCGATCTCGGCACAGAGGCGCAGCCAGCGACTCCAGGCACCCTCGCCACTGCCAGCCGCAAGGAGGCGACCCCAGCGGGGGTCCGCCGCAAGGTCGAGGCCAATCTGCGCGGGGTCACCCGTCTCTAACCGACGCGCCGCCTCGTCGACCAACTCCTGCGGCAGGCCGAGCGCCAACCCCACGTCGCGCGCTGCCGACCGCGCACGATAGGTAATGAACGTACAGACCATCGCCACGTGCCGCGGCCCGAATCGATCGAGCACCGCATCGATCACCTCATCACGTCGGTCCGAGGCGAAGTCGACATCAACATCGGGGTACGACTCACGCCCCTCATTGAGGAAGCGCTCAAAGATCAGGTTGTGCCGAATCGGGTCGACGCGCGTAATGCCAAGCAGATAGGCGATCACCGAATCACCGGCGCTGCCACGACCCTGCGCCGCAATGCCGGTGCGATGCGCACCGCGCACGATGTCGGCGCAGAGCAGAAAGAATTCAGCGAGCCCCGTGCGCTCAATCGCCGCGAGCTCGTTAGTAATGCGGCGCGCCAGCTCGTCACCACCATCGGGGTAGCGGCCCGGCACCCCCGCCCACACCTGTCGCGCCAACTCCTGGTCGGCACTGACCCCCGCAGGGAGATCGATGCCGGCAAAACGCACTCGCGCAAAGTCGAGATGCAGATCGGCTCGCGCAGCAATCTCAACCGTTCGTGCAACCGCCGTAGCCCACGACGGCTGCATCGCCAAGAGCTCCGCACCAGCGCGCAGATGCGCATCGGCGGCGGCAAAGCGCAGCGGCCCGAGTCGTTCAATAGAAACTCCATGACGAATGGCGGTAACGGTGTCGAGCAGTTCTCGTTCGCTGGCACAGGCACAACGTGGTGCGGCACTCGCCAACAGCGGTAGTCCGCACAAATTCGCGAGGTCGATGGTTTCGGCGAGCAGCCAGGCACCGCCAGGGAGTTGCTGGTCAACGAGCTGTAGGTGCAGCGATCCACCGAAGGCTGCGAGTCGCTCGGCGGCGGCGCGCGCGCCGGCACGGTCGCCCGTGGCGAGGCGGCGGCTGATCTCACTCTCACCAAAGGGCGCGACCACCAGGAGCGACCCCGGCCGCTCCAGGCAGTGCTCTTCGAGGAGCGCGTGGGTAAGGCGTGTCACCCCTTTACTGGCGGCGAGGTTGGAGCGGCTCAGGAGGCGCGCCAGGGAGCGATACCCCGCCTCGTTCGTAGCGAGCAGCGTCAGGCGCGGGCCGAGCTCGGCATCCGCCACCCCGCGCCGCTCGGCGTGCGGCACCAACTCAGTAAGGAGGCGCCGCTGGCGCTCGGGGAGTGGTCGATCGGGGCGCCCATCGACCGCGGCAGAATCAGCACGAGCACCACCAGCACGTGGCAGCGGCAGCACCACGCCATCGCGATCCGGGACTGCTGGGTCGGCCATCTCAAACTCCACGCCGAGGAGCGCCGGCAGCGATGCCGCTTCGGCGGCGCGCACGAAGCGCACCGCGCCAGAGAGTGAGCCCTCATCGACGAGCGCGAGTCCGCTCAGCCCGAGCGCAACCCCCTGCGCCACCAACCCCTCGGGCGTGGCGGTCGCGCGCAGAAAGCTAAAGGCCGAACGCGCATGCAGTTCGGCAAACGGCACCAGCGGAATCGGACGCGGCGCATCAGTCAAAGATGCGCTCAAGGAACCAGTCTCCCGATAGCAGGTCATGAAAGATCAGGATGATCCACGTCGGCCCAACAACCTTCATGTATGCGCGATCAATCGGATCATTCCACCAGCGTTCGTTGACGCGGAACTGCTCTATGACATTCACGCGATCGGATTCGCGATCAATGCGCACCACAGCGGGGAGGCCAGATTGATCAAGTACCACGTCAATGCGCTTCGGCGGACGCAGCACGCGCGTCACTCCTGCACCTCGGGGTGTGCGCGACGCCAGGTCACGCGGCGTTCGCTGCGCGCATCGTCGCCATCCACCACGTCGCCCTGCAGCACGCGGTCGGCGCCAAAGCGCACGGCGATCGCGGCGGTGCTCCAGGCGAGTCGATCCACGCGCGGCGATCGCGCGCCGAGCAGCGTCAGTTGATCGCCCGTGGCGGGGAGCACCCCGTCGAAGCGCAGCTGGGCGCTCACCACGCCGTCGTCACCGAGACCACGCAAGAGTGCGCGCTCCAGTGATGCGAGCAGCAGGCGTTCGATCTGCGTGCGGTCGGCGCTTGGCACGGGGAGTCGCGCCACGGCGCGCACCGGGGCGGAGCGTTCGCGCGCCAGGTGGAGTCGCGCGATGCCGACCGCTGCACCGTCGCGCCGCACGCGCACCAGCAGCTCGTCGAGCAGTCGGCGCAACGGGAAGCGGAACTCCTCAAGCGAGGTGAGGGGGATCTCGAACGAGGCGCGTGCGAGCAGGCGCCGCGGCAGCGGCGCAGGGGCGATCGCCTGCACATCAAAGCCGCGGGCGAGCGTGAGCAGGGCGCCCGCAATGGGGCCGACGCGAGCGGCCAGGGCGGCACCGTGCGTGCGGGCGAGCGCCCCCACGGTGCGGAGGCCGAGCAGGGCACAGCGCTCCAAAGCGTCACGCATGCTCTCCGCCGCGTACTCGGTCGCCCCCAGCGCCAGCGCATCCACGGGGTAGCCGGCCAGTTGCTCCGCCTCCTCACCAGGCGGCACCACCTGCACCTCACCACCACCAGCGCCGTCGCGCGCCAGCAGCACCGCGAGCAGGCGACTGCTCGACACCGCGGTACTCGGTCGCTCGCGTAGATGCACGCCAACGGCGCGCAGGGCAATCGCCGCAATGTCGCGCTCACTCCCGCTGCGCGCCTGTAGTCCGTCGATGCCAATCTCAATCAGTCCGTAGGAATCACTCCCAGCAACAAGCGGCGAGAGGCGACCGAGCGCATGCCGCGCACTGCGCAGCCGCACCGAGCGGTCATCACCAGCAGCACTATCAGCACCACGAGCAGCGCGGCTCAGTGTTGGCCAGTAGAGCGCAAGGGTGCGCATGCCACCTCCTCAATCGGTAGGCGACCAATGCGCAGATCGGCGCGCGCGCCGCGACCCTCATACACATCCACCACCGAGGTCGCGCCAGTGCGCGGCCCAGCCTCCATCGTTAACATCACTCGTCGACCGATTACATCAGCACCAACGCGCAACCACGACACCACCGCACACGAGACCGCCGCATCGGCATGCACCGGCACCGCATCGTCAAGCAGCAACAGCAGCGAAGTGCCGGCGCGCCGTGCGCGCGCAGCGAGTCGCTCTAGCGCATCACTGCGCACCGCAGCACTACGCACGAGTGAAAGGTCGAGCACCAACAAATCCGCAGCATCGGCGCCCAAGAGCGCGCCGGCCATCTCCAGCGCTTCACTCGTGTGCAGGGGAACCAGAATCGGTAGGTCGCGCAACGCAACGCCGCGCGTTGCCGCTTCGAGCGGATCAAAGCTGCGCGCCGCATCGATCCATGCCGCGGCACCACCCGCCGCCTGCGTTGCTGCCAACGCGCGCAACGCCAACGTGGTGCGCCCCGCGCCGAAGCCGCCGCGCAACAGGGTGAGACCGTCGGGGAGGCCGCGCCGACCGAGCAGCGCATCGAGTGCCGCCACCCCCGTGCCGCGCACCGGTGCCACGCGCAGGCCGGCGTCGCCGACCTCCACCCCGCGCCGAATGATCCCCGCACCCCAGCGCTGCTGGAGGCGGGTCACAGCCTCAATTCGTGCGGCAGACTCAGCCATAGGACGGCGGAGTATAGAACATCTGTTCTATACCGTGGGGGTGCCGTTCCCCCCTCGAAAGGCCCCCAACACCGGGGGTCGCGCGACCTTAGTCGGCGTGCTCCTCGCTCGGATCCACCGCCCCATCGGGCCAGGCGGCGATGCAGACCTTGTTGCCAGAACGGTCCGCCAGAATCCAGTAGGACGGCGCATGTGACGCGTCAACAATGATGCCCCCCGCCGCCACCGCCGCAGCGAATCGCCCCTCCGCCTGTTCGCGCGGTACTGAGACATCGATGTGCATGGCGTGGCGTAGCGGCTTCGCCGCATCAAGCTCTTGCATCCAGACCGTGGAGCTGTTGCCGAGCGGATCGATCGCGTTGTCGTCGGCCATCGGCGCGTAGCCGAGCACCGCGCGCCAGAAGGGAAGGTCAATCGCGTCGGGCTTCGCTGAGATCGCCACCTGCACCTCGTGCACCGCACTCCGGTCAGCCGCGGCACCGTGTGCCTTTGCCACCGCAGAAACCGCACGCGCAAGCTCAATGTGTGGCTCCTCAATGACCAACTGGTCACGCGTCAGCCGAACAGTCACGCGATCAGAGAGGAGGTTGATCTGCGCGTGGGTGCCGTTAAGGCCGGGAACGGCAGAGATTGCTTGCGCCAGGGCGGCAGCATTGGCAAGTGAAGATGTGCGGTAGACGGCCGTTGGTCCGCCATGCAGCACCGCCCACGCCTCAAGCCCTGGTGCCGCCAGAAACGCGCGCCAGCCCTTGTCACTCATGACAACCTCCAGCCTCTTTTACTCATTGGCACAGTTGGGGAACAATAGCGCACACCGTGGGCGTACAATCTGTTGATGTTGCATAGCAAGAGATTGGCCCTCGCACTCCTCGCCATTGCGATCGTCGCCTGTGCTGGCCCGACCGGTACGCCAAACCCATCGCTCTCACCCGTGCCAAGCGGTACGCCGAGCGGCACCGTTGATTCCCTTGATACGGCACGTGCCGCGTGGGCAGCCAGTGGCATCAGCGACTACGACTTCACCATCACGCGCCAGTGCTTCTGTGTTGACACCTGGATCGGCCCCTTTGCGGTGCAGGTGCGTGACGGCGTCTCAGTTGTTACTCGTGCGAGTGACGGGAGCGAGGTGGAGCCGATGATCCTGGAGCAGCTTCCCCTCAGCGCCGAGGATCTCTTCGCATTTGCCGAGGAGCGCCAAGGGCAGGCCTCGTTCCGTATTGCCTACGACCAGGCGACTGGCCTGCCGCTGAGCATCTGGTCTGATCCGATTCCCGAAGCGGCAGATGATGAGTTAGGCGTTGAGGTGCGCGACTTTACCGCTGCCCCCTAGACGTACACTGCACCCCATGCAGCGCACACGCATTGATTGGGTCGCCGAGCAGTCGAAGCTGCTGCGCGGCATTGCCGAAGAGTTCACCCGCACCCAGCCGTTTGCCGGCCTCACCATTGGCACTGGCATTCACCTGGAGGCGAAGACGGTCGCCCTGCTGCTGACCCTGCAGGCGGGTGGCGCAAAGCTCGTCTCCACCGGCAACCTCAACACCACGCAGGCCGACGCCGTGGAGCGCCTGCGCGCACACGGCGCCACCGTGATTGGCGAAGCGACCAAAGATGCCGCAGTGCATGCCACGTATCTCGCCCAGGTCGTGGCCGCCAAGCCCGACCTGATCCTCGACAACGGTGGAGATTTATACATGCACTACCTGCAGAACCCGTACCCAACGCTGCGTGGCGGCACCGAAGAGACGACCTCGGGTCGCATGCGCCTCGAGCCACTGCGCGACAAGCTCAAGATGCCGATCCTCGTCATCAACGACAGCCCGATCAAGCAGTTCGCTGAGAACGAACACGGGGTGGGGCAGAGCGCCCTGGAGTCGTACCTGCGCATCACCAACAAGACCGTCAACGGCGAGCGCGTGACCGTGTTTGGATACGGCTCAGTAGGCCGCGGCGTGGCGGCAAACTTCCGCGGCGGGTACGCCAAGGTCGCCGTGGTGGAGCGCGACCCAGTGCGCAAGCTGCGCGCACACCTTGATGGATTCGAGACCCCCTCGCGCGACGAGGCCCTCGCCAACGCCGACATCATCATCACCGTCACTGGCGCCCAAGGCGTCATCACCGCCGCCGACCTGCCAAAGCTGCGCAGCGGTGTGATCCTGGCCAACGCCGGGCACTTCCCCGAAGAGATTGACGTGGCCAGCATGCTCGCCGCACCCGAGGTGGCAAGCCAAGAGGAGTACGCCGACGAACTCCTCACGCTGCGCCTGAAGAACGGCAACTCCGTGCACCTGGTCGCCCGCGGCCACATGTTCAACCTCGCCGGCCCCCGCCCAATCGGCAACTCCATTGAAGCGATGGACCTGGGGTTCGCCCTTCAGGCGCGCTGCCTAGAAGCCGTTGCCCGCGGCACCGTGACCGCCACCAGCTGCGTAGTTCCCGTACCCGCCTCCATCGACGCCGCCGTGGCAAGCGCCTACCTGGAAACGCGGTACCAGTAGCGATTGGCGAGGCCGAGCAGTGCGCATCCTTAACTGGAACATTCATGGTGCAAGCGGCATCCGGCCAGCAAAGCAGGCAGAGATCATTGCCGCAATCCTGCATGTGAGCCCCGATGTGGTGCTCTTACAAGAGGTGCCGCTCGGCGCTGGGTTCCTAGAGCGCCTAGCAGCGCACGGCTACGCGACTACCGAGCCCGCTAAACACCCTATCGGCCTATGGGAAAACAAGAAGAAGAACGCTGCGGCGATCGCGTCGCGGTTGCCGATGACTGAGCTATCGCCACCAGAGGGGCTCCGCTTCCCGCGCCTCTTCTCAGTAGCAAAGATTGGTGGCTTGGAGATAGCCTCATGCCATATCCCCAACGCTAGCGGCTTCAATAGTGTTGCCAAAAAACTTGGGTTAACACCAGATATCAAAGTGACGCACCTCGAGCGAGCCCTAGAGTGGCTGAGCGCCGGGCAGGGAAGGCTACTCGCTGGTGACTTCAATGAGCCCGATTTCTTTCGGGATGGTCGCGCGATCGGTTTTGAGGCGACGCGAGCTACCGATCGGGATCGACAGCGGACAATCGTTGACGAGTTGATGAATTCAGATTCCATTACCCATCTGTGTGGCCACCTACACGCCAAAAGCGATGAGCCATCGCACTGGATCAAGAGTGGTCCACATCCAGATCGCAAGGGCTGGTTTGACCACGCCCTCTCTACCGATAAGAGCAGAGCCTGGAGCGCGACCTATTTACATGAGCTCCGCAGTTCTCGAGACAATGAGGGCAAGGAGCGGTATTCGGACCATAGTCCGCTCTTACTTGTTGGCTCCTGAGAAGTTGACTTACCCTGCTAACTAATGAAGCCTGAAATTCTCATCGGCGATCTCGTCGCCCTACCATTCCGCGTTGGCGCAGTCGTTAATGCAGCGAACGAAGGCCTAGCCGTTGGCGGTGGCGTGTGTGGCGTCATCTTCAGGGCGGCGGGCTCAGGCCTGCACGGCGCCTGCGACAAGGTAGCGCCGTGCCCTACGGGTGAGGCGCGTATGACGCCCGCATTCGCCATCAACGCGGAGCACATCATTCACGCCGTCGGGCCCAAGTACCGCGACGGCTCCGCCGCCGAGAGAGCCCTGCTCGCTTCGGCCTACACCAGCGCTCTGCAGCTAGCCGACGATGTTGGCCTCGAGAGCATCGCCTTTCCGGCTATCTCGACGGGCATCTACGGCTTCCCGCCCGAAGAGGCTGCCCTCGTGGTGCATGCCGCAATCACGGCATTCACGCCCACGAATCTGAAGCGCTGTTTGCTGGTGTATCGAAGTGAAGAGAGTGCCGCGCCGGCACGCGAGGCGGCTGCGAAATAACGCGCCATGCCACACCGTTGGCACATACCCTCTGATACAATCCCCCTGTCACCTTGGTGGTGACGCGCATCGAGAGCACCGGAGAGATTCAGCTCGATGAAGGTGCGGCAACCAACGGATCCCCAACCCGGGGGCCGGAACGGTGCCAACGCTGATATGGCGATGCGGACGGGTCCGACGCGGACCACGCGCCCTGTGTGGCGTGCTGCGTCGTGCCCCAGGCGCCGGCCCGAGCCGGCTGAACTGGGAGGTACGAAAGATGGCATCGAAGCCAAGCACCAGCAGGATCGTGACCTGCGAGTCTATGACCACGGGGCATCCCGACAAGCTCTGCGATCAGATCAGCGATGCGTTGTTGGATGCGCAGCTGATCCGCGACCCATATGTCCGGTGCGGCATTGAAGCCGCCGCCAGTGCCAACGAGATCTGGGTCTTCGGGCAGGTCGCCAGCCGCGACCCGCTCAAGTACAACGAGATCGTGGAGATCGTGCGCCGTGTCGTTCGCGACATTGGGTACGAGTCGGCCGAGGAGGGGATTGATCCCGACACCTGCACGGTGCGCGTCACCATCGACCCGCAGAGCGCCGACATCGCCATGGGCGTCGTGCGCGACGACGGTGTGCTGGGTGCGAGCGACCAGGGGATCGTCTACGGCTACGCCACGAACGAGACCCCCGAAGGGCTGCCCCTGCCACTCGTGCTGGCGCAGCGCCTGACCCGAGCCCTTACAAAAGCTCGCACCACCGGTGCGATCCCGTGGCTACGACCCGACGGCAAGGCGCAGGTCAGCGTGCGATACGTTGGCGATACGCCGCACGAGGTAACGGCCTTCGTGGTCTCGGGCCAGCACCGCGCCGAGGTGCACATCGACGAAGTGCGCAGCACCCTTGAGGCACTGGCGCGCGAAGCGCTCGGCAGCTGGGTGACACCCAACACTGCAGTGCACATCAACCCAACCGGAAGATTCGTGGTGGGTGGCCCACTCGCCGACTCAGGCCTCACCGGTCGCAAGGTAATCGCCGATACGTATGGCGGCGTGGCACACCATGGCGGTGGCGCCTTTAGCGGTAAGGACGGCACCAAGGTTGATCGATCGGCCGCATACGCCGCGCGTCAGGCGGCGCTGCACCTGGTGCGCAGCAAACTGGCGGCACGTGCCGAGATCGCCATCGCCTATGCGATCGGCGTCGACAAACCGGTCGCCGTTTCGGTGGATACGTTCGGCACGGGAACCATGCCCGACGAGCAGCTCGCCGAACTGGTAGCGCTGAAGTTCGATCTGCGACCCGCAGCAATGATCGAACGCCTGGAGCTGTGCACGCCAATCTTTGAGCGCACCGCACGCGATGGGCATGTGGGGCACACCGACCTGCCGTGGGAGCGCGAAAGCACGGTTGACCCTAAGACCGAGTTCCTGAAGCGCGTCGCAGAACGCGCCGGCGCGAGCCAGGGTGCCCCAGGGCGATTCCCCTGCGGCCACCTGCAGCGCCTAGGTAAGGAGCATCTGGCCGCAGAGGAGCACTTCCCCTACGGCGCGCAGGGAGCCGAGTTGATTGCCTGCGTCGTGTGTGAAACAACTGAAGGCAGTGCGACTGCGTCGAAAGGAGAGCGAGCATGACGCCAAAGATCGAGTTCATCTTTGAGGTTGATAGCAACATCACCACGGTATCAAGCGTTGATCCGAGCATTACGCGTCGTGCCTCAGTTACTGAGGCTGAAACGCCTGGCAATTGGATTACTTGGTTGCCAGACCAAGTGAATCCGTATGAAGCAACGATTTCGGGAGGCTATACGTCGCGCGACGAGGCGCTCCGAGCGGCTGAGAGGTTCGTGCGCACAAGTGATTTCACTGCTCCCAACAGTGAGCCACATCCAATCTGGTTGGATGCCGACGGAGTATGGCAACTAGTGAAAGTCACTCCCCTCTGGCCCCTTATCCCGTCAGCGCTGATGCTTGACTTCGCCGGTGGGCGAGCCATGCTGGTGCGCACCTGGGAGCTCAAGTCAAAGGCCAAAGCGGTCCTAAAGGCTTATGAGAAGGGCGCTCAGCCGCGCGTCTCGGTCATTGATCGCCGAGTGATGTCCGCGGATCTTGCATTTGAATTTCGCCTTAAGCACAACCGAGCAATGTTATCGCTATGAGCAACATGAGATTGATCACGGCACTGGTATCGGTTCGCAAGCAACTGAACCCGACTGTTGCGACTGGAAGTTGTAATACTCAAATTCAGGGTGGCAACTGATGAGGGGCTTCGGTAAGGCTGCCTACGCCGGGCAGCATCTGCACACCCATAAACCCGGAGGCCAATTCAGGGGGTGGGACTTTCGAGATGCCCAGCTACACAAGCTCAACCTCCGCGGGGCCGACTTTCGTGATGCGGATCTTCGGGGCGCGACCTTCTGGGAGTGTGACCTTCGGGGAGCGGACCTTTCGCACGTCAACGGGCAGGCCGAGAAGGAGCCCGAGCGGGAGACGAGCTTCCTCGGGTGTGACATGCGTGGAGCGATCCTCGATGGCGCACGGCTCAACGGTGCCGTGCTAGGGCGCCGGCACACCTTCTTCAACCAACGTCCGCCGTATACGGCGACCGACCTGACTGCGGCGAGTCTCCGTGGCACACAGCTCCGCGGCGCGAATCTCCAAGGGGTGGTCTTCGCCGAGGCAAACCTCAGCGGCGCAGACCTTACTCAGGCCAATCTGACAGGGGGGGAGATGAGCCGGGCCCTGATCATTGGCGCGGTGATGACCGGCGCGCACCTCAGGGCAGCAGATTTCAGCGGTGCTCAGGGCGGCACCATTGAGCAGTTCCAGGAGGCTAGCCTCACCTCGTCAAACATGAACCACCACGCCATGTACACAAAGCCTGCTCGGCTGCCAGAGGCAATTGCCCAAGCTTGGCTGCAGGAGGCCCTGGAAGAGGTCGGTGGAATGGCCAAAGCGGTGCGGTAGTGTGGCTCAGGCCTTCTACGTTCAAATCTGTCCCCACCGAGGTGTGGCCGGAACGAGGGCGGGTCCATCTTCATAAAGATAAAACGGGAGGTAGTACGTTTAGTTCTTCACCGTGGGGTGAGGCGCATCAAGAGCACCGGAGAGTTTCAGCTCGACGAAGGTGCGGCAACCAGCGGACCCTATCCCGGGGGCCGAAACGGTGCCAACACTGAAGGGCGATGTGGGAAACGGGGACCTTGACACTTCTAGCGGCCTAGCCGCGGGCTGTCCTATGCCCCGAGTGTTTAGCAGAGCGTAAGGAGGGGTAGATGTACAAATGGCAGCGTCACGAGATCAAAATCACTCGAACAGAGTCGGGCAACAGCCCGAATCTTCGGGTCAAGTCAGCACGATCAATCGCACGGCTGTTTCTGGAGCACGCCCAGGCGGCTGATCGCGAATCGCTGTGGGTCCTTGCTTTGGATAGCGGCAACATTCTGCTCGGTATTGAGGAGGTGTATCGCGGCACTTCAAATGAGTGCCATGTCCGCTACCCAGAGGTGCTCCGGATGCCTTTGGTGCTCAACGCGAGCAGTTTTGTGATCGTTCATAACCACCCAACAGGACGAGTTGAAGCCAGCAATCCAGACCTTGATCTCGCACGAGATCTTTATCGGTACGGTGACGATTTCGGCATTGAGCTGCTGGACTCGGTAATCGTCGGTCCAAGAGGAAAGCACTTCAGTATTCGAAAGGCCCGAGCTGGTACTCCGGACCCAATCTGGCACAACCATATCTTCCCTGGGCCTTGCTGGATGCAAGGGGAACTCTGCACTCAGCGAGACCAAGCCCTTGAGAAGAGCGCATAAAGCTGCAACAATTCACGCAACAGGTATTGACACGCAAAAACGAACCTGATAGACATTCATTGTCACCTCAATGGTGACGCGCATCGAGAGCACCGGAGAGATTCAGCTCGATGAAGGTGCGGCAACCAACGGATCCCCAACCCGGGGGCCGGAAC
>Ga0315899_10003029_pt1 | contig 18348 bp, 9 predicted proteins | sample LakEriMetagenome_2_FD_203518 | JGI IMG/M metagenome (GOLD analysis project Ga0315899, IMG submission 203518) | Freshwater fungal communities from buoy surface, Lake Erie, Ohio, United States - Buoy 4 MA112 | ecosystem: Environmental > Aquatic > Freshwater > Lake | place: USA: Lake Erie, Ohio... | reverse complement strand
CGGTCGGCGAAGCGTAGGCGGATTTCGGGGCTGGCGTGGAGACCGCGGAAGAGCTGGCTGAGGGCGCGGGCTCCGATGCCTGTGGGGTTGAGGAGATCGATGCCGATGGTGTCGTAGTTAGGGGGTTTGACGTTACCGTGGCCGAAGCTGCCTTCGGCGTCCCAGACGTGGAGCCTCCATCTGCCTGAGGGGATGCGTTCGCGGGAGGCGACCCAGTTGTTATTGGGCCAGTCCCACATGGCGGTATAGATATTGAGGAGGAAGTAATCGAGGCACTCGTCGAGGTCGAGCTGGCTGACGGCGTTGTCGTAGTTGGCCTTGATGGAAAGGTTGAGGGCGAGGGCGTCGAGGAGACGCGTCCATTCGGCGTCATCGCCTTCCTCGACGGTATCGATGATGCGGATGTCCCATGGGTTGGAGGAACCGAAGTGGGATTGGAAGTAGGATTCGCGGTAGCGTTCGACGGTGTTGAAGAAGCCCTTGTAGCTGCCGTTGACGTAGAGCGTGTTGATCTGGCCGCGGACGGATTTGTGGCCCATGTCGTTGAAGATGCGGCGGACGAGTTCGTCTTTGATGAACGGGTTGCTGATGTCGTTTTTGCCGGCGCGGGGGCGGAGCTGGTCGAAGGATTTGACAGGGTAGTCCTGGCCGAGGAACGGGTAGTCGAGTTCGGGCTGGCCGTAGTCGTTGCGGAAGAAGAGGTTGAAGCTGGGTTTTTCTGTGGGGTTAGCGGACCATGGGGAAGCGGCGGTGTTCTGGAGCCTGAGTCGAGGGCGGGAGAACGGGCTGCTGGCGATGCGGACGCCGGCGTCGAGGGCGAAGCCGGGGGTGCCGTCGGAGCGGAGCCATTCGAGGAAGAGCGGGCGTTCGAAGGCGCGGCCGTGCATGCGGCCCATGCTGAAGGCGGCGGGGTCTGAGGGTTCGACCCAGACACCTGAGGCGTCGTAGGTGCCGCCGCTGATGGCCATGATGCCGTGGTCCTTGAAGAATGAGCGGGAGGCGTCGCCGGAGAAGCAGAGTGCGGGGACCCCGCGGAGGGCGGCGTTCTGATTGATGAGGAAGGTGGCGGTGCGGGTGCCTGAGGGGACGGCGCCTTGTTTGAAGGCGCGGGCGCGGATGATGCGGCCGGTGCGGTCGTTAGGGCCTGAGGGGATGAAGAGTTGACCGGAGAAGGGGAGACTAGATAGGGTGGGTTCCGAGCCGTCGGTGGTGAAGCGGATATCGGCTCCGGGGGTGGCGGAGGAGATGGTGATGGTCTGGGAGGCGGAGAAGAAGCCGCCGGTGACTGGGGTGATGCGGTCGGCGGCGAAGAAGTCGGGGGTGCGGCAGCGTTCAGCGGCGGTGAGCTGGGTGTTGGGTTCGCCGGGTGAGGCGGCGTAGAAGAAGCCGGTGGTGGCTGGGTCGGAGGGGGAGCGGCCGAACGAGTGCCATGGGTCGGTGCGCGGGAAGTCGAGACGGTCGACGATGGAGGCACCGTTGGAGAGGACGAGGGATTCGCCGCCGGCGGAGAGTTCGAAGCTGGTGTGGATTCTGGCTAGACCGCTGAGATTGGCGAGATCGTCGCAGAGGACGACGAGGAAGCCGTTGGGAGGGATGGAGGTGGCTTGAGGGAATGCCCATTTATTCGGGTTGGAGGGGTCGTCGCTGAGGTGCCAGCCGGAGAGACTGACGGTGGCGGGAGAGGAGTTGCGGAGTTCGACCCAGTCCGAGAAGCCTGGGAGGTCGGGGAAGGCGGCGGGTTTACCGGCTTCGGATGGGTTGTTAGGTTCGGGAGGGAGATTGGGTTCGGCGATGCCGTTGGAGGGTTCGGTGAGGCCGGGGCGGTAGCTGAAGGAAGAGCCTTGGGTGATGAGGGGGGAGAGACCGGGGGGGCGGGTGATGGAGACGGCGAGGTCGTCGATGCGGACGTTGCGGCCTGGGGGCGGGGCGATGGAGGCGTCGGTCAGGTCGAAGACGAGGCGGAAGGAAGTGGAGGAAGAGTTATTGAGGGCGGCGAGGAAGGCGGCGCGAGCGGCGGGCGGGGCGGCGCCGAGGCGGGCGGAGAAGGAGGAGAAGCCGTCGGCGTCGGTGGGGGCGACGCGGAGCATTTCAGCTGTGGTGAGGATGCGGGAGGAGTAGCGGCATTCGTCGATGCGGAGGGGCCATGGGGTATTCGCGGGAAAGGGCATGGCGGCGGCGGTGAATTTGCCGAACTCGATGAGGGCGTTGGGGTGGGCCCATGAGCCGTCGAGGGTGAAGGTAGCGCCCGGGATGTAGTCGGTGAAGATGGTGACGCGGCGGGTGGTGGTGTCGAAGGTCAAGGCGACGTGGTGCCAGACATTGGAGGCGGGGTCATTGAACTGATTTCCTAGCGAGTAGACATCGGAGGCTGGCCCGTAGTTGGCGGGGTTGCCGTCGCCGGAGGGATTGTCGACGAGGAGGTAGTTGCCTGCGGCGATGCGGTTGAAGTCGAGGAGGGCCGGGGCGGTGCCGGCGGTGTCCCAGCGGGTGCGGATTCTGCCGTAGCTGGCGGCGGTGGAGTCGTGACTGAATTCGAGTTGCCAGCCTGAGCGGTCGGAGGAAGCGGAGGAATCGGCGATGGGGCCGTCGGCGACGCGGCGGACGAAGGAGTCGTAGCCTGTGGGTTCGCCGGAGACCTTGAGGAAGCATTCGAAGGTGAACTGCGGGGAGTTGAAGAGAGGGATGTTAGGTGCGGCGAAGCGTGCGTTGGCGGCGGTGGCGTCGCAACTGAAGGAGTTGAGGTAGACGGCGCCGGTGACGGGGTCGACGATGCGTGCGCCGGGGGTATCGCTGGAGTAGCGTGGAGCGCCGGGGGTGGTGGCGGCGGCGGTGGTTAGGGAGGGGTTGGCGAGACTGGGGGCGTTGAGGATGGCTGCGCCGTGGGTGCCGGGGACGGGTGAGGCGTTGAGGAGGTGGTTTTCGAAGCGCCACCATGCGGCGGTGTCGGGGGGGGGCGGGGTGTTGGAGTCGGCGAGGGTGCCGAGAGGGAGGGATGGGATGGAGGAAGTGCCGACGGGTTCGAGACGGATGGAGGCGTTAGTGCCTGGGGTGGATTTGAATTTGAAGGAGAGGGAAGTGTTTTCGAGATTGGCGTTGGAGAGGAGGCCGGGGGTCCACGGGTTGGGGATGGTGATGGCGGGGCCGGGGATGGAGGCGGGTTGGGCTGGGGATGAGCCGGCGAGGGTGACGAGGAGGGAACCGGAATTGGCGGTGCCGCCGGAGGGGTCGGCGGATTGGGTGATGGTGAGGGCGGACCATGCGGGGTCGCTGGAGGGATCGGGGGCGGAGGCGAGCCAGCCGGAGGGCGATGGTCCGGAGGTGGAGTTGGTGATGGTGCCTGCGGCGTTGGTGTGGGTGCGGGTGGTGCCGTTGCTTGAGTTGAAGTTGTCGGAGAAGACTGGGGTGGTGACGGCGCTGCTATCGATTTCGAGGGCGGCGTCGGTTTGGAGACGGCCTTTGCCGTCCCATGCGGCGTTGGCGACGTGGATGGCGAGGGTATTTTCGCCGGGCTGGAGGAAGGAGGAAGCGGGGCCGAGGTTGAAGTTCTGGAAGCCGGGTGGGGAGTCTGGGCGAGGGGAGAAGGCTGGTTGGTCGGCGTAGACGAAGAGTTTGGGAGCGCCGAGTCTGGCGCGTGCGATTTCGCGGCCGTTGAGGTAGGCGACGAAGCCGTCGAAGTAGTCGATGCGGAGGCGGAGGTTATCGGCGGAGGCGGCGGTGGCTGGGTCGACGGAGAAGGATTTGCGGAGGTAGAGGGAAGCGGTGCGGCCGTCGAGGTCGGCGCTGAGGTTGGTGCCGAGGCCTGAGTTGGCGGGGTTGAAGCCGAGCGGGGCTGGGCCGACGGGCCATGAGGAGGCGTTGAAAGCGGGGTCGAACCATGCGGGGCCGGAGCCGAGCCGGGGCTGGCCGGAGGCGTCCCAGCGGAGGGCGCGTTCGCTGGCGGCGGCGTTGACTTCGTTGATAGTGACCTGGGCGTGCAGGCAGAGGGGTGCGAGCAGGAAGAGCAGCGGGCGCGTCATGAGCGGGGGACTCAGGGTGGATTGGGGGGAGCCAATCCTTGCGCAAACCGGGCCGTCCTGTCACGGAAAATCGGTGAGGGGAGCGTGAAGAGTGGGGGTCAGGGCCAGTGCTGAGCGATTTTGTTCTTCAGGAAGGCGACGCTGCGGGCGAGTTGGTCCATGCCGTCGACGCCGTCTTCGATGCTGATCCAGCCGTTGAAGCCGACGCGTTTGAGTTCGGAGAAGATGGCGTCGTAGTCGTTGAGGCCTTTGCCGATTTCGCCGTGGCGGAGGCGTTTGGCGTAGCCGGTGGCACCGCCTTCTTCGCGGCGGAGGTCTTCGAGGGTGCCTTCGGCGAGATAGCGGTCGCTGGCGTGCATGGTGACGACGCGGTGGGAGACGCGGCGGAGGAGTTCGAGCGGGTCTTCGCCGGCGAGGTAGGTATTGGAGGGGTCGAAGTTGACGCCGAAGTTAGGGTGCTGGATGGCGTCGACGAGGAGGCAGAAGACGTCCATCTGCTGGGCGAATTCGGGGAATTCCCAGAAGTCGTCCTTGTAGTGGTTTTCGAGGATGAGGGTGATGCCGCGGTCGGCGGCGTAGGGGAGGCAGGCGGAGATGGCGTCGGCGGCTAGGGCGACGCCCTTGTGGATGCTGAGTTCGGGGCGGCGCTGACCGCTGAGGACGCGGCAGAAAGAACCGCCGAGGGCGTGGGTCATGTCGATCCAGCGGAGTTGTTTTTTGATTTCGCGGGCGCGGAAGTCGGGGTCCGGGTGGGTGAAGTCCGGGGAGCAGCACATCATGGGGATGGACATGCCGGTGGCGGCGACTTCGGCGCGGAAGCGAGGCCAGTTGGAGTCGTCAGCCATTTCGAGGAAGCCTGCGTACCATTCGAGGCCGTCGATGCCGAGGGGTGCGGCGAGGGCGATCCATTGGGAGACGGACATGGAGCCGTCTTTGCAGAGGGCCTGCATGAAGGCTTTGGGGAAGGCGGCGAGGCGGGGCATGGGGAAGTGAGAAGTGAGAAGTGAGAAGTGAGAAGTGAGAAAGGGGGAAGGGGGAAGGGAGAAGGGGAGAAGGGGAGAAGGGGGGAAGGGGGGAAGGGGGGAAGGGGGGAAGGGGGGAAGGGAGATTTGAGATTTGAGATTTGAGATTTGAAATGGGGAGAAGCTAGTGGGCGGGGGAGAAGGAATTGATGACGTGGCGGACGGCGCGGGCGGCGGAGGTGAAGAGGAGGGATTCTGCGGGGTTGAGGGGTGGGTGGAGGACGCGTTCGACGCCGGAGGCGCCGATGACGACGGGGAGGCTGAGGCAGACGTTGTGGACGCCGAGGTAGCCGTCGATGCGGACGCTGAGGGGCATGGTGCGTTTGGAGTCGAGGAGGATTGATTCGACGATGGAGGCGGCGGCGAGGGCGATGGCGTGGCAGGTGTTGCCTTTTTTGCGGAAGATTTCGATGCCGCTTTGTTTGGCTAGTTCGGCGAGATGGCGGCGGTCAGGTGAGTCGTCGATGGGTTCGCCGCCTGCGGAGGCGATGGACATGGCGGGGAACTGGTGTTCGCCGTGTTCGCCGAGGATGTAGGCGCGGAGGTCGTCGGGGTGGATGCGGACGGCGTCGGAGAGCATTTTGCGGAAGCGAGCGGAGTCGACGAGGGTGCCTGTGCCGATGACGCGGGAGTGGTGGAGGCCTGTGATTTCGAGGGCTAGCCATGTCATGGCGTCGACCGGGTTGGAGACGATGAGGAAGACGGCGTTGGGGGCGGCGGCGGCGAGCGGTGGGAGGATGCTGCGGAGGAGAGCGGCGTTGTCGGCGGCGAGGGCATTGCGGTCGGTCATTCCTGCGGGGGTGGGGGCGGAGGCGCAGATGACGACGACGGCGGAGCCTGCAGCGTCGGATGGGGAACCGGCGCGGGTGAGGACGGGGATCTGGAGGAAGGCCTGGGCGTGCATGAGGTCCATGGCTTCGCCTTCGGCTTTGGCGTGGTTGCTGCCGACGAGGACGATTTCGCGGGCGACGCCACTGGTCATGAGGAAGGTGGCGAGGGACATGCCGACCTTGCCAGGGCCGACGATGGTGACTTTGGCAGGGTAGGGAGGCGTCATGGGGAGCGGCGGAGAGAGTTGATAGTGGCGAGGATGGCGGCGGCGTCGGCGGGTGCTGAGCCGAGGGGTTGGGGCGGGAAGGTTTTTTCGCGGGTGTAGCCGATGTGGGGCATCCAGCGGTCCCAGCGGAGCTGGCGGAGTTGGTCGCAGGCTTTGAAGAGCGGGTTGGCGCGGATGACGTCGGGCGAGAGGTCCGGGGTGGGAATGGATAGGGTGGAGAGGATGGTTCTGGCCATGAAGAGGTGGCCTTGGTCGTCCGGGTGGACGTGGTCCGGGGAGAACGCGTCTTTGCGGGCGTCGCGGGCGGCGCGCATGGCGGAGTGGAGGTCGATGACGCGGAGGTCGGGGCCCTTGAGGGAGACTTCCCATGAGGCGAAGCCGGAGAGGACGGCGTCGTAGTTGGGTTTGTCAGGAGGGGCTGGGGCGTCGTAGATGGGCGGGGTGATGAGGAAGATGGAGGAGACCCCGGCGTTGCGGCAGTCGGTGAGGAGCCGGGTGATGCCGGATTGGAAGGCGGCGAGGCGTTGGGGGTCGGGCGGGAGGTAGATGCCGTCGTTCATGCCGTAGCAGGCGAAGACGACGTCGGGTTTGATGGCGGAGAGTGTGCGGCCGAGACGTTCGAAGAGACAGGGCCGGGGGAATGCGCCGCCGGCGTGGCCGGGTTCGCTGAGGCCGGAGACGGTTTCGCTAGCGAGCCCGAGCGGGAAGATGTCGAAGTCGGCGGCGGGGAATTGTTTGTGGAGGAAGAAGGAGATGAAGCTGACGTAGGCGCCGGCCTGAGTGATGCTGTCGCCGAGGAAGGCGATGCGTTTGGAGGCGAGGGCGGGAGCGGGAGATGGGGCGGGAGATGCGGGTGGGTCGGCGGCTGGGGCGAGGGCGGGCCAGAGGGCGAGGCAGAGGAGGAGGAGACGGCGGGAGAGCATGGGGATGAGGGGGTTGATAGGATTTAGACGGGCGGTTCTTCCGGAAAAAGTCAGGGATTGGCGGGAGGGCCGATGTAGGCGGAGGCGACGACGACGTTGTCGAAGGAAACGATGTTGGTTGGGTGGGTGGTCCAGCGGTCTGTGAAGTAGGATTCGACGGTGAGGGCGTTGGCCATGACGGAGGGGGAAGTGCGCCAGTTGATGCCTTCCCAGTGGCCGAGGAGTTTGCCGTCGATCCAGAAGGCCTGAGCGCCGTCTGGTTTGCCAGGGGAGTTGTGGCGGAGCATGAATTCTGCGCAGATCCAGCGGTCTTTGGGGACGGGAGGGGCTGGGGAAGGGGAGAAGGAGTTGCCCCAGAATTTGCCGTCTGGGGAGGGCGTCATTTCGTGCCAGTAGGAGTAGAAGTTCCAGCGGCCGGGAGGGGGATTGCGGCCGTCGTCGCCCCATGGTTCGAGGGCGGTGGAGAAGCGTTCGGAGCCGATGGGGAGGAGACCGGCTTTGCCGAAGCCGCTCCATTTATCGCCGCCTTTGAGGCCCTTGTTAGCGCGGAGCGTGACGAAGTGGTGGACGTAGTCGCACTGGGAGTCGAAGCGGGTGAGGAAGCGTACGAAGACCGAGTTGGTGGCTGGGAACCACTGGGTGGGGCCGCCGCCGGTGTTTTTGCCCAGCGTGGCGGTGACGCGGAGGCAGTGGCTGCCGAGGGCTGGGTTGCCTGGGTTGGGGAAGGAGACGATGTCCGGGGAGGAGGGAGCGGGTTCGTCCCATTTTGAGGTGTTGGCGGATTCAAAACCGTCGGCGAAGAGGACGCTGGGGTGGGAGGCGATGGAGACGTCGGCTTTGAAGGCTGCGGCGAGCCCGTTGCCTGAGGGGAGGGTGCTGGAGGCGGCGAGGTTTTTGGGTTCTGGTGCGGCGGAGGCGGCGAGGGCGAGGGCGGACCAGAGGGCGAGCGGCGGCAGCGGGTGCATGGGGTGGATACTGGCACTGGTGCGGCTCGGCTTACAGATGGAATCTTGTGATTTTGCGGGAGGGGTGTGAAGACTCGGGTGGATTGGGGGGGAGACAAGGCCTGGACGGATTTGTTGCGGGGGTGACTGCGGAAGCACTGTGGATTCGCGCCCTGCTCGGTCCGTGGGCGGGCAGAGAATCCCTCGGGGACAAGAAGCCATCTCTTCGGCGGACTGATGGGGGGATCGCGGAACTGGTGCTGGGGTGGGCGAAGGTGGGCTGGATGGCTTGCAGGAAGATGGCTGGAAGGGAGATGGGTCTCACGCGAAGGCGTGAAGGGCTTGCGTTCGGCATGTTCGTGAAACGCGAACTCATCGATGGGTCTCACGCGAAGGCGTGAAGGGCTTGATGGGAGAGGACGGGGTGGAGAGGATGGGGTGCTTGGGGCACGCAGACAGGAGGGGTTTTGGACCACGGATTTCACGGATGGGCACGGATGGATTCTCTGGTGGGAGGGGCTGGGGATTTGAAATTTGAGGTTTGAGATGGGTCAGGTTCGAAGGGCGCAAACGGAGAGGGGGCTCACGCGAAGGCGCGGAGGATTGGTGGGGAGAGGGTGGGTTGGAGAGGATGGGGTGCTTGGGGCACGCAGACAGGAGGGGTTTTGGACCACGGATTTCACGGATGGGCACGGATGGTTTCTGAGGTGGGAGGGGCTGGGGATTCGAGATTTGAAATTTGAGATTTGAGATAGGTCAGGTTCGAAGGGCGCAAACGGAGAGGGGGTCTCACGCGAAGGCGCGAAGGATTGGTGGGGAGAGGGTGGGGTGTGAGCGGCTGCATGCGAGGTGTGTGGAGGGGTTCATTAATGGCTAACGAATGGGGGTCGAAACAAATGGTGAGATTTATGTGGTGTGATTCCGGGAAGGGTGTTATCGTCAGGAAACGACTATTGACGCTATGACGCCTCCTCGCTTCCTGCTTCCTGCTTCCTGCTGATTCCGACACTGCCATTGCAGGCGGCTGATGGGTTTTCGAGTGATGGGAACAGTCTTTGGCTGAACACGGACAATGGGGGGAATGGGCTCATTCTCAAGGCGGATGAGTTCGTGATGCCGGGAACGGACGACTTTTTGACCGAACGGGTTTCGTTCCTCAGTCTTGGGGAATATCCCTTCTGGAGGTGGGAACGGACAGAGCCTGGGGCCCCGTACCCGTCTACGCAGATGGAGTTGGAGGGCGAGTATAATCAGCTTCGTCTGTTCGACCGGTACTCGCCAGTACCTACAATCTACTTTGATCCGTCTATTCCTGAGGGGCGCATCAGCGGATCGAAGATCCTGACAGAAGGGACAGTGAAGCCTTGGCTGGAGGGTCAGAATCTGAAGGTGGCCAATCTGGAGGTGAGCGGGAAGGTGAATGGGAATCTCGACATCAGCGGGGGACTGACAGTGCGATCCAATCTGGTTGCTTACGGTGACCTGACGTATGCGATCGGGAATCCGGCATACTGGCAGAAGACGGAGGACATCGGGAACGGAGCCAGTGTTGTCGTGAGTGCGATTGCCGGGCGCAATGCGAGTCTCTGGAGATGGAAGGTGCCGAGTCATGCCATCAATGTTCGGAACGACTGGTTCGTCGATGGGATGACCCTGGACACATCGGCGTTCAATACGGAGTTTGCGGTGAAGCATGGGTGGACGGGCCGTGCGGGGGTGTCGGCGACGGTGACGGGGCCGATCCGGAAGGTGGACGTGCCGGGTTGGAATATGCCTGCGGGCTCCGTTGGGGATTCGCCGTCGGGCACGCATGCGGTGCTGCGGGTGAGCGACATTCTTACGGGGGAGACCAGGGTGCAGTTGTCGGCGGTGGAGCCCGAAGCGGACTTTCCGCTGGGTGCGCCTCGTGCGCCACATGGTGACGCGACGTATCTGCTGAATGCGACGGGGATCGGGACGACGGATCCGCAGGAGCAACTGCATGTGAACGGGACGGCGCGGGTGGATGGGGCGCTGCAATTGCGGGCCGCGGCGAACAGTCCGGTGCCGGCGACGATTTCGGCGGATGCGGCGGGTCGGGTGCTGCTGTCGGTGCCGGCGCGGGGGGGAATCTCGATGGGGTCGTATGGGACGCCCTGAGGTTCTGGTGCGGGGACCGGCGCAATGGCCGGGACTCAGCCGATGCTAACTCAAAACGAACGGAGATTCTGTGAAAAGACTGTTTTCTGCCCGCGCGCTTCCGGCAATTGTGCTATCTGTCGCCATGTGTGTTCGTGCCCAGACACCGACCAACGATGCTGCCGCGGCCGCCGAGCCGTCGTGGTGGAGCGGCATCTGGGCGGCGGGACGGGTCAATGCCGACAACGACGCGCCGATCAATGTCGGGCAGCTCAAGCATGTGGCGAGCCGGGCGCTGGCGTGGCTAGAGACGCTACCTGAGACGCCATCTATTACCGAAGCAGAGGAACCGGCAGCGTATGCGGCGTTAGGGGTGTTCCGCCGGATGGTGGCGGGATGGACGCCCGGGCCTGCGGCGGACAATGCGGCGCCGGTGCCGGTGGGTGCGCTGAAGGAAACGGCGGCGAAGTTTCATGACGTGCTGGCGGCGCTGGGTTATCCGCTGGTGACGGGGGAGACGGTGGGTGATGTTATGGAGACTGAGGAAGGCCTGACCAATCCGCCGAGGTATCCGTGGGGCGCGGCGGGGACGCTGGAGGAGCTGCAGGCACCGGCGAATGTGGGTCAGTTGAAGACGGCGTTCCGCGCGCCGCATCCGGGCCTTGTGAAGGGATCGGTGGATCTGCATCCAAGGTTGACGTTGGCGGACGATGGCCTCGCGGTGGCTGGTCCGGAGACTTTAGCCGCGCAGACGCTGCCGGTGTGGGGGGCACCGCGCATGGGTGCCGTGGCGTACGCAGCGAATGGTTCGTCTTTGGTGCCTAATGTGCCGACGTTGCCTTCGGCGGTGCGGCTGGCGCGGCCCACCGAGTTGCGGTTCAGTCCGTGGCTGGACCCGGTGTGGTTTCAGGGGGTGGTTCACTTTACGGCGGTGGAACACCGCATCGGGGAAGTGACGACATGGATTCCGGTGGTTTCCAGCGGGGTGCTGGCGGAGAACGTGTTGCTGCCGTATTCCCCAGGGCTGAGTGCTGATTTCAAACGGGGTACGTATGTGGAGTTTGCGCAGGTGGCGACCGTGCGCGACCGTCCGGCGGCGGGCGGAAGCGCGGCGATCACCATTCGCTCAGCCTACCCACTGGTGCGTCGGGGGACGCTGGCTGCCGATTCGCGGCTGCGATACAGTGTCACTGTTGAAGGGGAATGCACGTTCGCGGGCGGTTCCGAGGTGCGATTTCATCAGTTTCCGCGGCTCATCGAGCGTGCGTGGTTGGATCGAGCGGTTAGCATCGAACAATTCGAAGCCGTCGGCATGGTCGCCCAGGGCACGCTTTCTGCGACCATGGCGGCCCAGCCGGTGCAGGCATCGCCCGGGGTCACGCTGAATCTGGCTCCCGGAACGGTTGCCGATTTCGCGGGCTTTCTGACGCGGCATCTTGTGGCGTCCGGGTCCCCACCGCCCGCTGATGTGCCCACCGATCTGATGACGTCCGGTTCGGGGACGGACCTCCCGGAACATGCGGGCGCACTGCCCGATAACGCGGGGCCCAATCCTTACGTCACGCTGACCGAGAGTGCGGGTGCCCGGGTCTTCTTCCGAGCGCTCCTGGAGCCACGACCAGGGGACTTGCGTCCAGTGACGCGGATTTATCAGGACACAAATTCGTCCTACTGGTATCGCGAGAGTGAGCAGGCCGTCGGCTGGCTGGCACGCGGCATTACTGCGGCAGAGGTGGACCTGCCCGCGGGCGTCCTTGGTGTGGGCAAGGTGAAATGCGCCGCGCAGCACCCGGTCACTTTCCGGCACTTCCTTCACGAGGTGACCGCGCCGCCACCGGGCACCCCCGTCGATGAACATACCATTGATGAGTATATCCATGGTTATCTGGCATCCGCAGTTACCGGAGGACTGGCGACGGTCAGCATGCCGGCAAAGCGAGTTCGGGAAGCGGGAGAACCGGCAGGGGCGGGGCCGGAATTGGTGATGATTCCGGTGCCGCCGCTGCACAGGGTGGCGTTTGAGTACGATGCGATGTCTCTGTCAATTGGATCCGCGCCGTGGTGGCTTCCGGTGGTGCGGGGATTGTTGATTCCGGGATCGGTGAGCCCTGTGGCGTCGAATCCGCAGGCGGCAGACGCTGATGGTGACGGATTCACGGCGGGGGAGGAGATGCGGATGGGGTCAAGTGACGGGGATGCGGCGGTGCCGGGCGGGGTGCGTCCGTTTCTGGCTTCTGCGCTGGCAGGGCTCGGGCCGCATGTGATTCACGATGAACGCGATGCGCCGAGGCCGGTGGGTAACGGGGCGTGGGGACATCAGACCGTTGTTTCCATCCCCGTGACGGCCGAGGCGACGAAGCGGTACTTGTCGCTGGTGGTGACGCACCGGGGATTTCCGCGCGGGACGCGGAGTGCGGTCGGCGACACGCTGACGTGGTCGCTGACGGGAGCCGGGGCAGCGCTGGGTGGTACGGTGAAGGCGTCGGATCTGCACCATGTGTGGCTGAACAGCATGGCAGGTGGGCGGACGCTTGGTGGGGCCCGGCCGTTCTGGGTGATTCCGCTGGGTTTTGTGGTGGACGGCGAGGCTGCTGCGGGAGTGACGGTGACGACGGCGTCTGCGCGGGGAGAATGGGTGGTGGCAGCGGTGCTGACGGAGGACAGTCAGGCGCTCGCGGGTGTGGGCGGACGGTTTGTTGCGGCCGGTGCGGGGGTGCCGGAGAACTACGTGAGAATCAATGACCGGCCAGCGGCGATTCCATTCGCGAGGAGACCGCAGATTTCGGGCGACAGCACACCTTCAGGATCGGCGGCGGGATTTGACAGTGATGGGGATTTTTCGCCGGACCTTGAGGAACAGGCGGCAGGTACGGATCCGGAGGACAAATATTCCGCACCGGTTGTGTTGTCGTCGTTGGTTCTAAACAGGGAAACGTTTAGGTACGTACCGAATCCGCACGGCTGGAGCGGGTACACGGACTTGAATGTGAATGACGGATGGGCTGTTGTTGATCATTCGACCCCAAATTCATTTGGTGTGTCCGGTCTTGGTAGAACCTATGTTACATTCCCCGTTCCTGGCACGCAGTATCGAACGAACGATTTTCACGGCACGGAGTACCGGGGAGAGCTTGACGGACATGCGAAGGATTTTGGCAGTATATGGAAAGAGTTGGAGCCTCCGGCGGTGTCGCGTGGCCTGCCCGCGGACAACGGTGGGAACGATGGAGTGGATGCGGCATGGTCTTTGTACGTGCCGGAACCCGAACGCCGGTACTCAGCACCTGTCCCGTACAGGTCAGAATATCTCGCAACGACTGGGAAGCGGTATCGGCTACGGGGCCCATTGAGTGATGCAGATCAGAGCAGGACGTTCCTGAGGGTTTGCTGGGAGAAGACCTGGCCGAGCTACGAAGCATACATGAGAGATGTCCGCAACTTCGGGTACGGGTGGGAGGAAATGACTGGTCCGAAGACGGCGGCGCTGGGCGATCCAGTGTCAGTGACGATGAAGACGCTGACCATTCCGAAGGGGGCGCAGTATTCCGATGAGGAGGTGGACCTTGTTCCTAAGTTGGCGATGGACCCAGCCAGGGATGGGATGCCAAGGGTGGTTGTGGAGCGCCTCCTGCCCGTGGAGATAGAGATCAAACACACAGAAAAAGAGCGGGATGATGAGGGCAATGAACTCACGACGACGATCAACCCAGGAGCGACAACATTGCTCCGAGATGAAATCGCCGACTTGAGAGTCAAGGTGCCAACGGTGGGCAATACCGATTGGGACATGAAGCTCGAACTTGAACCGGCGGACATGAAAACGCAGACGCTCGGCTCTCGTGGGGCAGTCCAGATGTATGACTTTGGCACCATTGATCCCTTCGGCACCATCACGCCGTTGTCAGCGAGTGCTAATGGAACAACTAAAGCCGGGCCGTATGATATCAGGTTGCTAGCTGGCAATAGTGGCGATGAAACATTCAGAATCGTTGTGAACAAGGAGGGCAAGTTCAAGCTTCGGCTCAAGAGCGCGGACAACGAGATCGATGTGTTGTCTCAGGAGTTCACCGTGACCAAGAGAATCCGAAAATATGCGCGACGCCCGGAGAATAATAACGCTGATTTCGATAGACATGACAAAGCTTTCATTGATGCCGCTGAGGCTTGGGGAACATTCTACAACAATCCTCTCGATCCCGACATACTCAAAGCAATGGGCATGCAAGAGTCAACGCTCGGGTATGGAACAACACCAACCGCTGACATCCTGACCATTAATTACGGCGGCAACGACCAGGATCATGTTTTGGCGATACTTCACAAAGAACACACCACGAACGAAAAAGAGGCGATTCCGGGAGGCGACAATGGCTGGACTATTCGGTGGCTTGATTACGATGATGCGGCGGCAGGCTCAGCGCGGGCTGCGATTCATTGGGGAACTTGCTGGCTGTTTCACAAGGCTCAGAAGGGCAGATTTGTCAGCGCCACAAACAGCCCGCCCCACTACTCAACATTCGGTGGCTGGAACACATGGGAGACAGCAGTAGGTTACTATGGCCCCAATCCAGTTTATCTGGGCGTGATCGAAGGCCCATGGAAAAGAGGCCGAAGAGATTCGACAACAGGCAAAATAGGCGGCGTCTGGAAGAGGGTCGACTTTGCTGAAGGCAATTTCGAATACATCTGGCCTATTCTTAGCAACAAACGCCCACGGAAATGAATTTTACAGAACAAGCCAGAACATTGCTGGCATCACTAATTCTAGCGATGCCGTCGTTGGCTGCTGGTGAAGATTATCGCCAAATCCTAGCAGAATGGCGTGCGGCTGAATCGCTATCCACTTCAGGCTTAGGGCGAGTCCAGGCAATGGAGTTAGCTGCTCAAAAAATGCGCACATGGCAGAAGCAGAAGGGGGCTGATTTTAATTGGGATAACGAGCAACAACGTGCCTCATTTGATTTGATTGAGTTCGCGCTTGCCAAGGCTTGGTCTCGTGCGGGCAACTACAACAAGGCATTGGAGTATCTTGAGAAAGAGGCATCGACATACCTGAAATCAGAAGGAGGTTTTCTTGAGAGCACGCGTGATCCATCATCGTTCGCCAAAGAGGTTTTCGCTCTTCACTCTGAAATTATCGCACACACAGGTGTTACAAGCTCAATTCCCGGTTCTGGTTATGAGGTGTTTGCTGCGGCCTCGGACGACAAATCACCTGCATTCGTCTTTGTCCATGGCTCTGATGGTGAGTTCCAGTCCGAGTTTACGACCGAAGGAGTTGAGGCAAACGAGCAGAAGAAAATGATCTACCTGTTCGAGCCTGATGCCCAGGGGCGTTATGCCGTTGCTGATCGTGCTCAAGTCATCGCCGATCGCGCTCGCTTCAGTGTGTCTGCACGGAAAAACGGCGCTGTAAGTTATCTTGCGCTTGGTGGCATCAAAAAGGTCATCGAATACAAGCCGACATCAGGCTATCCCGATGTCAGAGTCTCTCCACTCGGTCAGATCGAGTTGCGAGTCGGTGCAGGCAAGATCGAACAGCCACTCGCAGCGATTGAGCGTGTGGCCACACCGCAAAAGGATCAGGGAGCATCTGCCACGCCAACGAAAGCAGCCGTCCCGACAGCGCCAAGCCTTTCTTTGCCACCAACAAAGGCCAAGCCATCGGAGGCCGCGAAGCAATCGCTGCCGAACGATGAACCAGCTTCATCAACGCCGTGGAGCATCATCGTTGTGTTGATCGTGGCGGCAACTGGCCTGCTGTGGTTGCTGGTGAAGAACCGGAAGTGATCGGCCTGCGACGTTGCTTGGGCCAACTCCAGCGCTTCGCAAAGCTCGCGGCTCCGCGCATTGCCCACCACCGACGATGCTCCGCGCCACTCCTGCCCCTGCCGCAAGGAGTGTGCGGCTTTCCGTAACGCCGCAGCTCCGGGTCACCTGATGGTGGTATCGTCAAAGACGCGCCGTCGGCCAACTGGGATGTTGCGCCTGCTTCCGTCAATGGTCCTGCGGATGCCGACGCTGACGGGATGGCCGATTCGTGGGAGACGCGGCATGGTGGGAGCCAGCTGCTCCCGTGGCGGGATGATGACGGTGATGGTTGGACAAACCTTGAGGAATATCTGAATGGAACGAATCCCCGTTATGGAGATGACCCTATGAAAACGCAGAATTCTGAAGTAACCGGCAACCTCGAAGACAAATGATACCGCCATCCAAGTCACTTCGAATGATCTCGTGGGTCGTTATTTCATGCGGCTTGGTCTCGTGCGACAGGAACGTGAATCCGCCACCGAACCCTGGAACGTTGACCGAGACGCCTTCGGTGCCTGTCGATCAAACGTTTCAGGCGAATGAAGTCCTCCCTGGCTCCCGCGAAGCTTATGAACGACTTGTAAGAAACGGAGGTAAGGCGGAGCTGGCGGATGACATTCCCTCGATGAGCAGCGAGGGAATTTACTTCTACTCCAGGACGGGATCGGCGCGGGCGTTCGTGGCCATCTGCGGATTTCAGATGCCTGAATGGTTAGAGTTTTCAGGAGGCCGTGCCTGGGTGCATGAGGCGAGAGGTGGAAACAGAAGGACCTCAGATCTAGAGTATAGAATTCCAACGGAGAAGCGCGGTGAACTGGAGCGATTGGTGGTCGAAGCCAATTCCCGGGAACATCCGCGGCGCCTTCCGGTGACATTTTACCCGTCGTCCAGCGAGGAGGGAACAAGAGTGGGCTCCATCACTTTCAAACCGGATGGAGTGGTGGATGAGTCCATGAGTGTGATTATAGAATCGGATGGGGTTGTCAGACTTCGTGCTTCTCGAGGTCCAGTAGGCTGGGAGGATTGAGGGAAACGAGGCAGGAGTCACGCGGGCTACTGGGTGCCGAGGCGGTTTTCCCGGAGGCATCGGCGATGCCGGGAGCTGGTTCTGGGATTCGGTTTTCCCGCTTGGCGTGATGGAGCGTAAGCGTCACGCCAAGTGCCTTTAGCGTGAGGGGTCGGTTCAGTGGTAAGCATGTCAGCAACCGCGTCTGTTCATGCCTGCGAAGCAGGCGGAATGTGGTGGCACGAGACGATACGGCGAAAGTGAACGACGGCAGGCAGTGAGGAATTTTGAGCGCAGCGGGATCAGTGCGGCAGAGGCAGCGAGGGCGAGGGCGGACCAGAGGGCGAGCGGCGGCAGCGGGTGCATGGGGTGGATACTGGCACTGGTGCGGCTTTGCTTACAGATGGAATCTTGTGATTTTGAGGAGAGGTGGAGGTTCTGGGGGTGAGGCGGGCTCTTTGAGGGCACGCAGGCATTGAGGGTCACAGGCAGGATGCCTGTGCCACTTTGCGGGTTCGGAGACAAGGTCGGGACGGCCTTGCTACTCTGGGCATCAGGCTGGGGCGTCGATCCAGCGGTGGTGTTCTTTGATGAGGTCGATGAGGCGGTCGACGGCTTCGGTTTCGGGGATATTGAATTTCACGGCGGACTTGCCGACGTAGAGATTGATTTTGCCTGGGGCGCCGCCGACGTAGCCGAAGTCGGCGTCGGCCATTTCGCCGGGGCCGTTGACGATGCAGCCCATGACGGCGATGCGGACCCCTTTGAGGTGGCCGGTGGCGGCGCGGATTTTCTGGGTCGTGGACTGGAGATTGAAGAGCGTGCGGCCGCAGCTAGGGCAGGCGACGTAATCGGTTTTGAAGATGCGGACGCCGGCGGCCTGGAGGATGTTGTAGGAGAGCCGGAGGGATTGGCCTGGGGCGGATTCGCCCTGGACGAGGATGGCGTCGCCGATGCCATCGCAGAGGAGACTGCCGAGGTTGGCGGCGGCGCGGAGGAGGGCGTCGAGGAAGGGTGCGTCCGGGTTGGAGGACGGGGAGAACGTGTCCTTGAGGAGGATGGGGTGGCGTTCGTGGAGTCGGGCGGCGAGGAGCCGGAAGCTGGAGATGACGGGGTGGGGATAGCCGTCAGGGATGGTGACGAAGATCGGGCCGTCGAAGGCGTTGACGCGGGCGACGGCGTCGGAGTCGAGCGGGTCGATTTCGAGGACGCCTGAGGATTCGAGGGCGATTTCGGGTTGGAATTCGCCGAGTTCCTTGAGTTTGTGGGCGACCGCGTTGCGTTTGGCTAGGGAGGTGACGACGCGGACGGTTTCGGTGCCGCCGAGCGGGAAGCCGTCGACGGTGATAGGGAGGGAGGCGCGGCGGCGCCATGAGAACGGGTCCCACGAGGGGGCAGCGTCGAGAGGCGGGAGGGGAGGGAGGGCGGTTTCCTCGCGGATGGTGCGG
>Ga0315899_10003027_pt1 | contig 18356 bp, 11 predicted proteins | sample LakEriMetagenome_2_FD_203518 | JGI IMG/M metagenome (GOLD analysis project Ga0315899, IMG submission 203518) | Freshwater fungal communities from buoy surface, Lake Erie, Ohio, United States - Buoy 4 MA112 | ecosystem: Environmental > Aquatic > Freshwater > Lake | place: USA: Lake Erie, Ohio... | reverse complement strand
TGAGTGACATATTTAAATTGTCAAAAATGATAAGATCGTTTTTAACAAGAGCACCCAGTACTTTTTGTGTAGGTGACTGAAAAAGCTCTCCATAATTATTAACACTCTCCTCTTCCTTTCCATTATGAATACGCACTACTTTAAAGCTATTAATACGTCCAGGAAAATAGCTGAGGTTGTTGACTTCAAGCTTTGCTTCAAGTCTTTCAGCGCTAATTAAATCCTTAACACTAATAGAATAGTTACTCAGGTTATCCCCCTTTACTTTTACAACCGGATCAGGCAGGGCGTTCACCATAATCTTTTTTTCAAATAGCACTTTGCGTTCTTTACGCATATCATAAAAACGTAGCGTGTACTCTCCTTTTTTACTAAACACCACTTTATAGTTGTTCGCTGCTTTTACAAGGTTTACTTTAGGGGAGATATCTAATTCAAAATCCTTTCCTAAATTGTAATTGAACTCACTTAATAGTGTATTGTTGAGTCCCACAAAAATATTTTCTGCGTGAAGTGAGGCTAGTATGTTTTGAAACAAATCATCAAATACCTGATCATTTACACTAATCACTTTTTGACCCGGCTTAATAATATCTTCCTCTTTGTACTCCTTAACCGACGATTTTAAAACATATAATTTAGGATTGAACTGAGAAAAATAAGTAGGTAAATAACCAATCTCGGCAAGCGCCGCTTCTTGGTATAACAGCTGCGTTTTGGTGATCAGTAGTTTGATACGCTCTAACTGCATATAACTAATGGCAGTTGGCTTGTGCATAAATAAATAATATTCCCAGGCTTCTACTTTACCCTTAATAGTGGTGATTTCTTTTTGTATCGGGATTAAGGAATCAAGTGAGGTTTGTATTTTATATGGCGACTTTTTAATAAAATCAGATAGTTCAAATAAATCTTTTTCTATCAGCTTTACACCCTTATCACTTTTTAAAATCTCTTCAATTAAATTCTTACTATTAAACTCTTTATAAATGTCGGTTTTATTATTGCCAAATTCATCATCCACGTATTTAAGTACTTCGCTTACTACTTTATAACTTGCGTTAATTCTTGTACGAATTTTTAAATAGGCTTCTGCTTTAGCACTATTATTTAAAAGCACAAGATTATCTTCAATGATTTTATTACTAATATTTATTTTCTTAGCCTCCTCTTTGTCTAGGGCCTGTAATGATCTAATGGTATAAATATTAGAATCTAGTATCGATATCTTGATACTAATTACAGAAAAACAAATAAATACAATGTACAAAAGACTTATAATCTGGTATCTTTTGACGTCAACATGACCTTCCGCCATATACTAGAATTTAAGAATTAATGAATACTTTACACAGTAGCACAAACGACAATTGAGCCCCCGTTGCAGTACTATTTGTTTTTGCTAAATGATGATTTAATGACGATAATAAATCAGCAACCGTATCTTCAGTTGTGAGTTTAAATAGATGTTCTAACTCGGCTGCGCTCGCTACTTTATCTTCCGAAAGCTTTGCTATTATTGCATCAAAATGTCCTTTGTTTTGTAATTCGCCATTTGTAAAGAGCTCTGCTAATTTTACATTATACTCATTGTCTTTACCAAAATAAACAGTTTCAGAACTGCAGTTAACTACATCTAATCTATTAACAGAAACATTATTAGCTGTTTTAATAACTACTTTATCCGTTAACAAAGTAGAACCATCCGCCTTGTTCTCAAAGCTTGTAGCAGAAGATACAAGTGCTTTTAAAAGCAAATACCCAGCTCCCGTTTTTTCATCATAGGTAACGGTGTCTAGTTTATCCCAAAGTTGATTTTTTACGGCATCCGGTTTACTTGCAAGGATATCAGCAAGTGATACCACCTGAGCCTCGTCTGCAACACTTAAATGATCAATAAAATACTGCGTAAGCGTCTCTTCTTTTAATACAATGGTATCTTGTAAAAAATACTGCGCTGGGCTAACAATTAACTGCGCCGTATAAAACTTTTTAGCATGCGCTAAAACCGCAGCAGCTTCGCCGCCAAAAATTTGAATTTCGTTTTCTTTTCTAGGTCTAATCACTATGCCTGTGCCCTTTTCTTCTACCACCGCTTTATCAAATAAATAAGATGCTTCTGCAGTGTGTAAGGCTTTGTATAAAACCTCTACTTCGCTTGCAGTAATGGTATGAGAAGCGTTTAATACTAATCCATCAATATTAGATATTGGAAACGCTACCGGAAATTTGATTAAAAACGGTAAAGCGTCTTTACTAGGTAGCTTTTTATTAAATAAAGTTTTGAATAACTGGGTTAACTGTGTGTATTCGTCAGCCCTTAAGTTCACCCAACTTGGATGGTAAAACATGTCTTTGGTAAGCGTTAACACATCCATTTGTTCGAGTAACTGCCATGAGCTATCAGTGTAGGTTGGTGTATTAAAATCAGCAGTAGATGATGCATTGTTACCGGCAACAAAATTCCCATTTCCTGAAACTCCACTTGCAATGGTAGCACCTGCTGTTAAATTACCTAAACCATCCGCTACCTTAGATAAAGTGGCTTCGGTAGCGACATCTGCATCTTTTTTTACATCTACAAACTTAATTGCAGATACAGCAAACACTAGTGCTTCGATAGCCAATCCTCCCGTAATTAATAAGTCTTGCAATGGCCACTCCAATAATTTGGCAATAACACCAATTAAGATGACAACAGCCGCTCCACTGTAGAACAAATTAAAAATGTCTAGTTTTTTTGTTTTTGACATTATAGTAGGTTTTATAAATGTTTAATGTTTATTAGATTTTTCTTGCATTTCCTTAACATATTCCACAAAATCATCATTGCTATCAAACCCAGAAAATTTGATAACAGATTCTATAGATAAATTTTTATTGTATGGGCTTTCAAATTCACTCATGAAATGCTTATACCTATATTCATTTATAAGTAAGTCAAATTCATTACCATAATAATTAATAGCTATTCTATCTAGCTTTTCAGGCTTAATATTGAGCAAATGAGCAAAATGCTCAACGGAAGCATCTTTATTTAGGTAATACTTAAAGTCAAAAAAGTAGTGATCAAATACATTTTTAGCACTTGCCTCACTTGATGTAAACCTTGATAATAGATCCTTGAAAAAAATAAATAATGACATGATCCAGTATTTGGACCATAAAAGTTGGAAAAATAAAATGCGTGGAGAAATAACGTATGTAATTATAAAAATTACCTTGTTTTGTTTAAAATTACAAGTGTATCAGTTTAAATTACATTGATAATCAATTATTTAGTCATTGATGATGTCAATAAGATCGGATGGGTTACCGCCATGATATTTCTTAAATGGTTGATAAAAACGTTGGCGGGAACTAAATCCAACTTCTAAAGCCAATGCTTCGACTGTGTAATTTTTATATCCGGCGTCTTTTATGATTTCAACAAAGTACTCTACCCTCGACTTATTTAGTAATTCATCAAAACTCATTGAATATTTGAAGTAGATATACTTAATTAGGATGTCTTTGCTCACCCCCAGCATATCAGCAAATTCTGCAACATCTGCGTTTTTGTTCTTGTAATACAGATTCGTATAAAAATGAAAAGTAAAATCAATCTCATTAAGTTTTGAACTAAAGTCGATTTTGTCAAATAAATAACCTAAGGATATTTTTGAACCGTTTCTATTGATAAAATTAGGCCTATATAAAATAATTAATAACATTACTAACGTGAGTATGATTGTAATAATCCCTTTAAATTGACTAGGAACATCAAAAATGATAGAAAAAAGGGAAATAATTAAATTTGATACAATGACCATGAAAAAACAAAACGTCCAGATTTGTATCTTTTTAAAATAGATATTCTTGAATGAAAATTTGAATAAAATATTATAGATGTAATAAAAACAAAATAAATTAAATAGAACAAAATCTAGCTCTATAAAAAAGTCGAGATATATAGGCAGGTTAACACTTTTAGATATAGGAAATACTATATCATACCCTATAACTTCTACATAAAATATCAAAAAAACATAAATAGTATAAGCAGTTATTGTATAAATGTTTGCTGTCTTTTTATGTTGGATAAAATATAAATTAGTAAATATTTGAACCAATGAAGTACCAAGCAGCATTGGGCAAATCATTCTTATAAGCTTAAACTGTTCCGGACTGATTCTAATAAATGAACAGAAGGAACCTACGCCAATAGCAAGAACAAATAATAAGAAAAAGATTTTTAGCTTAATGGGGGATTTAAACCGAATGAGGAGATCAAAAAAAACGATGATGGAAAATAGAAATAAAAAGAAGTAGGAACTTTGAATGAGAGAATAAGTAGGGAAGTTCATAGAGTTACATTAAACTATATATTAATATATAATGGGTTTGTTTGTTTTATTATATTATCTAAAATATTGATAATACCCTTGGGGTGTAACAAACAGCTAAAAACTTGTTGTCATTAATTTTATAACATTTAATTTCAATACTATATATATAATATTAATATTGAATTTATTAATTAATGTATATATTTGTTGATACATTTAAGAGTGCTAACTTTGGGTTACAAGTATAAAAATTAACTACTCAACTACCACACCACCCATTGAAAAAGCCTAAAAAAGAAAACCTACCCACTAAAATTTGCGTGGCTTGTAAAAGGCCATTTACTTGGCGTAAAAAATGGGAACGCTGCTGGGATGAAGTACTCTATTGCAGCGAAGGGTGCAAGAAAAAAAAGAAATAACTAGCGCTTACTAATTTTATTATAGGTAATGGCGCGCTGTCTGGTGCATTTGAACCTGCTAATGGCAGCACTCCTTTTAACTAGGTGCTTTTGACTTACCCCACTATTAACGCGCTTACGCCATAAATTAAAACTACTGCGCTTTAAGTTGCGGCGCATAAGCTCAATTACCTGGGCCTCGGTAACGCCAAATTGAAAATGAATAGCTTCAAAAGGGGTACGATCTTCCCAGGCCATTTCTATAATTCTATCGGTGGTAATTAAGTCCATTGTGGGTAATAACAATGGAATGACCGTTTGGTTTAGAGGGCCAATTAATTTTCTTTTAGCATTTTATAGAGGTCTACGTCAGAATCAACGTGAAACTTAGCAAAAATCTTTTTTTTGAATGTAGAAACAGTATTGGGCTTAAGCTCCAGCCTTTTAGCAATTTCATTGGTTGTAGCGCCACTCATGATAAGTGAAGCCACCTCCTTTTCGCGAGGCGAGAGCATGTTAAAAAATATTAGGTTAGTGGGCATATGGGGGGAGTATTAACTATAAACCAAAACGAGATTTTATAGCGTTGAAATTTGTGGTTACTTCTGAAGCGGTTAATGCCCTATTGTACATATTAATAATGGAATAGTCGCCATATACACCATCACTCATATCCCAACGATGTGCTATATAATATCCAGTAGATGATGCCCTCAAGTTTATATTTGTTGCTCGTGATCCCAATAAGACACCATTACGATAAAGCGACAAAACAGAGCCGTTATAGGTAATAATAATTTGTGCCCAATTATTTAAATCTGACCCATAATTAGTAGTTGGCTCAAAGGTGGACCAACCACCCATTGCAGCTGTATACCTGTAACTATTATTAGCAGCACTTGACCAAGCTCTTGAGTTAAACGCCAACGCCATATTTACTGTTCCGCCAGAAACCTTTTCCGAGAAAAGACATGGCGCATAATTTGTATTACCAATTATAGCAGGGTCATAATCACCTTTTGTTCCAGCTGATTTTACCCAAACTTCTACAGTATAAGCTGTTAAATTTGAAAAGCCAGTTGAAGAAGAAGCAAAACCACCTGTACTTGGAAATCTTATCACACCGCCGTCATTACTTGCAAAAACACCGCCGTTTATTGTAAAACTTGGCACTGCATTTCCGGTTACTAGATTTGACCATGTGCCTCCAGACTTTGGATAACTATCTGGATTACCTGCATCTAAATTTAAAATTAAACCACCAGTAACAATTGCTGGCGCCTGAAAAGGCGGCGGCGGTGGCGCTGAATAATTATTATTTCCTATAAAAAAAGATTCTTGTGCATGGGATACCAAGGCAGCAGTTAGGAAAATGACAGTGAGTAATTTTTTCATAGAATTATTTTATAACCCAAAACGAGATTTAACCGCATTAAAATTAGTGGTGACCTCACTACTACTTAATGCATAGTTATATACCGAAACAGTTGCAATATTTCCTCTAAAGTATTCCGCTCCTCCAGCATTCCATGCATAGTCCCAACCAATTACAAAGTTACCTTGACCAGTTAATGAGCCGGCTGAAAAATTTATTGTATTTGCTAGATTATTATTCACGTACCACTTCATTTGGTTAATCGATACATCAACTGTTATAGTGATTAAATGCCAAGTATTGTTCATGATGTTGGAACTTGAATTGGGTTCAAATTGCTGAACCCCTGGACTATTTAATTGAAATCGAATTCCATTGCCTCTAGAGGTTAATAAAATACCAGTTAAAGTAGATGCGTTTCTCGTATTAATCATTTCTGTTGAACCACCACTTGGACTTTTTACCCAGGTGGATAATGTCCAAGAACTAGTATTTGGAATGACAGATGATGCAATTGAAACATAAGAAGTGCTGCCATTGAAATATAAACTACCATTTTGAAAAACAGGTAAACTTCCAGCGTTATTTGCACTAAGCGTGCCATGATTATTATTTCCACTTAAATCATTCCAAGTAGTTCCAGTGCCAGAATAACTAGCAGGATTTGCTGCGTCTAAATTTAATAAAAGTCCATTGGTAACTACTGGAGGTGCTTGAAAAGGAGCGGCTTCATCCTTAACGCAACGAACAGAGAAACCGTATCCTGTATAAATAGAGCTGGAGCCATGAAAGCCTTCCTGGGAGCCAATAGAGCGGTAGCCATCGTCCGCGGTCCACCAATAACCGTATCCTCCAATGCGGTAATCAGGCGAGCCACTCATGTTGCGGACTCCACCAGGTAGGCCTGAAAAACCACTAGCATTGGTAGCGTTTGCATTAATGGGATTCCAAGGTGAGCCAGTGGTCATCATCTTGTTATTAGCTGCTACATCTCCACCCAAAAAATCTTTTAAGGTGCTCCATTCTGCACCAGTAGATATGTGCCACCCTTGCCGAGCTAATCCTCTTGGGTCAGTTACAGCATACCAATTATATAGTTTTCCATAAATAGCGCCATTAGCCGGATCATTATTGTAATAACACCAAGCGCCTGTTGTTAAATTACCCCAAGCTGTAGGATCGGTTACTTGCGGAATGATATCACCATTTCGATACGTTACCACTTCCAAGTTCTTACTCATCCACTGCTGTGTGCCAATGACTGCAGTAGGTGCTTCAAATGCTGGTGGTTTTGGCGCCACATAATTATTATTCCCTCTAAAAAATGCTTCCTGAGCATTTGTAAAAATTGTAGGCAATAAGAATAGAATGATGATTAATTTTTTCATAAGAATATTTTAAAAACCGAATTTTACTTTTTGAGAATCAAATATTGTTGAGATTTCTGTTTGAGTTAAGGCTCTATTGTAAACCAACGATGTAGCAATCTTTCCCACAAATGCTCTTGAAGCTGGATCGTGTGGTTCGCATCCAATATAAAAATTAAATATTCCAGATAATGCTGGATTAGATCGAGAATAAGCCACAGATGTTACTCCACTTGATTTTAACAAGTAGGTTGTTGCTGAGTTGGCAGTAATGGTTAATGCAATCATAGACCACTCGTTATTTGGAACTACTATTGATCCTGAATTGCAGTTTAATTCTGAATTACCCCAGTGATAACCAATTCCGTTAGTTGAACATAAATTCATGCCAGTTGCACCAACATCACTTCCTCCATGTCCAGCTCGAGAAAAAATTATACCATTCCAACCAGATTGCATTTGTGATGGATTAACCCATGCAATAAAGGTGGATGCACTCAAATTCATAGTTTTATTAGATGTGATAGCATGTTTATTACTAGAAAAAGTAAAGCTTCCAGGATTGCTAGAAAATACGGGGCTGCCTACTAAAGTTGCATTATTACTTTGTCCGCTAATATCAGCCCATGTAGATCCAGCGCCGCTATATGAATATGTGCTTGTTGCATCTAAACACAAAACAAGACCATCGGTAATAACTACAGGAGGTGGAGGTGGACCAACTGGAGCCACATAATTATTATTGCCACCAAACATAGTGCGCTGCGCATTTGAAATAAATACTGAAAGGATGAATAATATGGTAAAGATTTTTTTCATTATAAATATTTTATAAACCAAAAGTTGCTTTTTGTGCATTATATACAGTTGTTATATCTGTGCTAGACAATGCAGTATTGTAAATCATTGCTGTTGCGATTTTCCCAACAAAAGCTCTTGTGGATTTGTCGGCCGGATCACATGCTATATAAAAATTAAGACCCGTTAACGTTGAATGTGAATTTGAATTAGATGCCGAAGAAATTCCATTTGCGTTACATAAATAAGCAGTTGCAGAATTTGCGCTAATTGTTATGGCGATCATAGACCAAACGCCGTTTGGCACAAATAAATTTGAGTTCCAGTTATACGTTGCTACTGCATCATTCCAATGATACCCTACCGAGTTGCTTGTATATAAATCTAGTCCCGTTGCATTCACAGCGCTTCCCCCATTACCTCTCCTATTAAAAATAACACCAGTGTAACTTCCCTGTGTTTGCGAAGGATTAACCCAAGCAATAAAAGTTGCAGTGGTTAATGAAATATTACTTTTTGTAGTAGTCGCATGCTTATTAGCATCAAATGTAAAACTAGCAGGGCTTGAAGTAAATACCGGACTACCTACTAATGTTCCCGTATTGTTTTGATCACTGTTATCACTCCATGTTGTTCCAGTGCCAGTATACGAAGAAGCATTTAAATATAAAATCAATCCATTTGTTACCAATGTTGGCGGAACAACTGGTACCACGTAATTATTTTGACCACCAAACATAGTTCGTTGTGCATTTGAGATAAATGCAGAGAGGATGAATAATATGGTGGGGATTCTTTTCAATTGCTATTTCTTTTAATCTTTTATGCACCTAACTGATTGACCGGTGACTTTATAATAATTGGTATCAAACCAGGTGATCCAAGAAATTACACCAAAGTATTTAACCCTACCATCATCATATGCAGTCTGTGTCATATACTGTCCATAATTATTCTTTGCGGTAATGTAATTGGCAGAAGTTGCCATTCCACCAACAGTTAATTTTAAGCCATATCCCGCTTCAAATGAACCATTAACATTTTGTGAAGTAAACACTGCCGCTTCTGCAGACCATTCTGATTCGGTCGGGATTCTAAAGCCAACAGGGCAAGGATTATTAGGCGCATTTACCCCTGTCCATAAAGAATTATCTGCATTGATTGACCAACTCCATGAACCATCTGCCGGAAAAATATATTTACTATTCCCTGGAACAAAAGTCGCGGATTTGACATTTGAATAATCACTAGCATTACCGCTAACAATTTGTTTTTCATGCCCATCAGCCGGTCTTCCCCATTGATAATAATCACCATAAGCCAATTCATCTGTTGAACTTGTAGCAACTCTTGATGCGCCTAAATTTCTATCTAGCCAAATACGCCCTGTTCTAGTAGTAACCGTTCCATACACCCAAGGCTTTGCTACTATTTTTCCATTTTCGTTTACACCTTTTCCATTGTCAATTGATCCATCTCTACTAACCATTGTTGTAGAACCTTCAATAGCAATCATTCTACCATCAGCCGTTCTGCCACATTCATAAATTGTAGTTGAAGTAGATGTACTAGAACATGAACCACTTGTAACCTCAACTTTATAAACTCCGGCTGCAGTAGGTGTATAAACATTACTAGTAGCTCCTGAAATAACAACATTGTCTTTATACCATGCATAAGCCGTGGCGCCCGAAGGGGTCGTTAGGGTAGTTTTGTTGGCACAGCCATCGCCAGTCACCGTGATTGTGGGGGCGGCCCCTGATACCGCTACTGTGATTGAGTTTGAAACAGTTAATGCTGCAGAATTTACTCCAAAAAAAGTAGCTTTGGAATTAAAATTTTGGACTACTTCAGCTGATGATAAAGCTCTGCTGTAGGACTGGAAAGCGCTGATGTTTCCTACCCATGCTAAATCATAATTGGTAATATTTGCATTATTACCTTCTCCACCAATAAAAAGTGCAGTAGTGTTAAATAAATTGGGGTCTTTATAAACTGCTGCTCCTTTAAACACACCATCTATATACAAACTGGTGGTATTGGAAACCGCATCAACTACTACAGAAAAGAAATGCCAATTGGCATCATTTATAGACGCAGATGTAGGTGTAATGTCCGTTCCATTTAACTTAAACGAATTGGCCATTGCATCGTAGGTGTTCCAAGAAATTTTATTTTGACTGATAAATAAATCAGGACCCCCCGAGGTTGGGCCGGTACCGCTTGCCCCAGCATTAAATAACATCGTACCAGGTGAGTTGTAATTTGTTAAGCTGGAGGTTTTTGCCCATACATTAAATGACATCGATGCACTTTTTGTAACTGGTGCAGAGATGTAACTTAGGCCTTTGGTAAAATTAAAAGACTTGATACTCCCTTCCGTAGCAATTGCTACACTGCCAGAACTGCCAGTAACGATTGTTCCATTTTTTCCATTCCCGGTTAAATCCGTCCATGTATTCCCAGAAGTATAACTTGAGGCATTATTCGCATCTAAATGTTGAATCAACCCACTTGTGACAATTGCATCGCCAGCACTAACTTTAATTACATCATTATTACTTAATGAAGTTGAAGTATAAGTAGAAGAATTCGCTCCACTTATGGCTACACTATTTTTATACCATTGATAAGTAGGGCTAGAAATTCCAGATACCGTTGCCGTAAATGTGACACTCGTTCCTTCGCATATCGTTCCGGTTGCACTTGATGTAATCGTAACAGATGGAGGAGGCGGCAGAAATGCAGATTGACTCGATTCTAAAGCAGCTTGTTCTGTACTTGACAAACTTTTTGGAAAGATCATGGTCTCCGCAATATTTCCAATAAAATACCTGCCCGCATAAGTGCCTCTTGCGCCTACAAATACTACATCTGAAGGGTCAAACCTATGGTCATTAGTCGATTTAGTCCCTTTTAAAGTGCTGTTTACATAAATAGAGGAGAAAGCATCTTGTTGAATCAATGCAGTGACTACTTTGGGGTCAGTCGAATTTACACCTGATAAGGCACCAGTAATACCAGACCCATCTACCCAATAACCACTTAACCAAGTACCTGGATCAAAATTAAGACCCCAATTAAACCCAGCAGCGTCGCCTAGTCCACCTACATTAATGATTCCTGATATCCCGTCGGTGCTTGCCACATTTTGAGCAACTGCATTAACGGTTGCCCATGATTGTGAACTATAACTAACATTAGAAGAAGATTTCAAATAAGAAGTGCTGTTATGAAAATTAATGGTTGGCTGTCCACTCATCGTAAGGATACTTCCCGCAGTGATGATTTTTGCTGTAGCACCACTAGATAAAACATGCACCCCATTACCACTTTGATCATACCAAATCGCTACGGTTGCATCTGTCGATCCCGAAATAATTGTACTTAATGCATTAGCACTAGCACCTGCTGTTGCCGCATTATAGGTGCTGATGGAGGCTGAAATTTTGGAACTTAAACTAAAATTTTTGGTGCTGGCATCTGGATACACATCGTAAAAAGAGGTGCCCACTTTGATTCTTACCAAAGGACCGGTGTAGGTTGTACTGAGTTGACGCAAGGAATACGCCACAGACGCTGGAGTAGCACTGGTTAATCCAATATTATCCAATGTATTTTGCGCATTGGAAATGAATGCAACCAAAAGCAATAATATGGTGAATAGTTTTTTCATATTATAAACCAAAACGAGATTTAAGAAGATCAAAATGCGTAGTTACTTCAGAAGAAGTGAGTCCTTTGCCTTTGTATATTTTGGTTATAGAGATATTTCCAGAAAAGCTATAATATCCATTTGATCCATAGAAATCTCCAATTCGTGAATCTTGTTGAGCTATTAGTGAGCCGGTTAATGAATAGGTTGTTTTTAAAACCCCATTCACGTAAACGGCTACCGAACCACCTATTCTAGAGACAGCAATATGTTGCCAGGCATCCAAGGTAATTGGGAAACTACCTCCATTTGCATGACTCACACCGTTATAGGAATGCAATAAATTCACGTTACCGTTCCAATACTCCATTCTAAATGCCGCATAGCTTCCTCCGTTAACGTTAAGAGTAATGTATTCCGGGTGGGGATTTGCTGTAGTAGTGTAGGTCCACATTTCTACCGTAAAATCTCCTGATCCAAAATCAAAATCGGTGGATTTAGGTAAACTTACATACGGATTATATCCTCCACTGCCTGCATATGAGCCATTACCATTAAATATTAAATATCCAGGATTAGTTGTACTATGTGTAATTGTATTCACTAGCGTACCGTTATTTCCTCGTCCAGACAAATCTGTCCAAATATTTCCAGTTCCGGAATAACTTGCAGAATTCCCTGCATCTAAATTTAAAACAAGTCCATCGTTTACTAAAGATGGTGCCGATGTTGTAAAACTAACCACATCACCATAAGTAGTTCCTGCACTATTTACAATAAATGTTTTAGCGTAATATGTTGTAGATGCAGCAAGCCCAGTAATCGTACTTGTAAAAGTCCCAGCAGCAACATTTGACCCAATGGATGTTGTGGAGTATGTGCCAAAATTAGAAGCTGTACTATATACAACACCCACACTTGAAGTAACCCCATTAGTAGCACTAATAACCCCTCCTAATACAGCGGTAGAAGAACCTATTGTTCCACTTGCTGTTGTTAAACTAGTTATGTTATATAGTTTTCCTGAGTAATCTCTACCTGTTCCAAAATTTGCTCCACCTTCAGGACTTATTAATGAATTAATATTTGAAATGGGAACCATACTTCCGTCAGATGTTACACCACATTCATAAATTGTTGTTGAAGTAGATGTACTAGAACATGAACCACTTGTAACCTCAACTTTATAAACACCAGCTGCAGTAGGCGTATACACATTACTAGTAGCACCTGAAATAACAACATTATCTTTATACCATGCATAAGCAGTTAAACCTGAAGTAGTGGTTAAGGTAGTTTTATTTATACATGCATCACCAGTAACAGAAACGGTTGGAGTAGAACCAGCAACTGAAACGGTTATCGTATTAGAACCATATCCCGTAGTTTTAGTAGAGAAGGCATTGTAGTTTTGTTCAATTTCTGCATCACTTAATGCTCTGTTGTAAAAATAGGCAGCGGCAAATTTGCCAGCATAATACCTTCCATTATCACCAGGGATAGCACCCAAAGTTAAATAACCTGTTGGCGCATGTGGGGCCGTTCCAGTGCTTGAATATTTGAAAGTATTATCAATATAAAAGGATGGGGTAGAACTTCCATCTAACACCATGGTTACTAAATGCCATCCTACCGTATAGTCAACGCTTGTAGGCACCCAACGCTTATTTGAAAAAAGCATAGTGGCATAACTAGCATTTCTTTCAAAATATTCGCCAATCCCTATGCAGTATCCATTTCCATAACCATTTGCAATAAACACCCCTTTAGATGGCGTGTTAATATATACCCATGTTTGCATGGTTACATTAGTAATGGAATTATTAAAAAGTGGAACAGATATATATTGATTCGTCCCATTGGTAACAATACTTCCACTAGTCGCATCATACGTAGGGCTATTCATTAACGTGCCGTGATTATTATTTCCACTCAAATCATACCAAGTATTCCCAGTACCCGAATAACTGCCAGGATTACTTGCGTCTATGTTTAATAATAAGCCATTGGATACAATGCTGCTTGGATTAATCCCTGCATTTACCCAAACTTTAATTACATCATTATTGCTTAATGTAGTTGAAGTATAAGTCGAAGCATTTGCTCCAGGAATGCCAATTCCATTTTTTGTCCATTGATAGGTTGGGCTAGAAATTCCGGATACCGTTGCCGTAAATGTGACACTCGTTCCTGAACATACCGTTCCGGATGCACTAGATGTGATAGTAACCGTTTGCGCTTTTGACGCAAAGGCTACTGCAATAAAAAATATAACTAGAAATCTACTTTTCATTTTAATTAATAAGCGTAATCAAATTGAATACGATCTCCAGCTACTAATGCGTAACTATTGTTATTTGCTGCCGTATAAGTTACAGTTGTGCCACTTACAGAAAATGCGCCATTTTTAATTCTAGTTCCGTTGATGAACATAAATACTTTTGCATTTAAAGCTGTTTGTGTAAGTGTGAATGAAGTTTGTGCTGCTGTAGCAGTAAACTCGTCACTGTTTAGCCTAACTGTTGAAACAGATGGAATATTTAAAGTTGTTCCCGATAAAGTTGCTGCACCTGTTCCCGTTGTAGTTAATACAATTGGTGCTTGATAATCTGTTCCAGCAGTTGCAGCAGTCATGGCACTTGTGCCATTTCCTTTTATTAGACCAGTTAATGTTGCTGCTCCTGTTCCTCCATTTGCCACAGGTAATGTTCCTGTAATATCTGCAACTGGAATAGTTGCACTCGCAGTCATGGTAGCAGTTCCCGCTCCTTTTACATAACCAGTTAATGTCGTTACTCCTGTTCCCCCATTTGCTACAGCTAATGTTCCTGTAACGCCTGTTGTTAAATTTGGTGTTGATGATGCAGCTGCTGTTCCATATCCTTGACCTACATTCCAGAAATAATTAGTACCGTCGTAGTAAAAATTGACGATATCTTTTGCTCCTGCAGCTGTTGATAAGGCGATTGTTGTAGTAGAGGTTGATCCCAAAACTTTATTTGCAGCTGATGGTAAATTCAATGTTCTACCACCACTTGCATCTTGTGTAACAACTAAAGTACCGTATGCACCTGCTATTGGAGTAGATAAAAAAGTTAGATTTCTGTTTCCTGCCAAAGTTACACTTGCATTTAATCCAAGTGTTGGATTCCAAACAACTGTTGATCCGTCCGTTAATACCTGCGGAGTAGATGCATAAATTGGAGCAGTAACACTCGCTGCAGTTAACGCACCATTCGTATTGACAGTTGTAACATTTGCATTTCCTAATTGAATAGTATTACTAGCAGAAACAATAGCTCCGTAACCAATTGCTGTTGCATTTGTTAAGTTATTGGCTGCAACATTTGCCTGGTAACCTACTCCAGTGTTATTTGAACCAGTGGTATTTGCAGCCAAAGCACTCATGCCTAATGCTGAATTACCTGAACCAGTTGTGCTATTTACAAGTGAATTACTACCAATTGCACTATTGTTTGAACCGGTTGTATTTCCATTTAGTGCATTAAATCCGTATGCCGAATTATCATAACCCGAAGTGTTTTTGAATAATGCCGTTTGTCCAAATGCGCTATTGAAGAATCCATCTACGTTAGCTGCAAGTGCTTGAGAACCAAATGCATTATTATAATTACCAGTGGTATTAGCGTTTAGCGCGGCTAAACCTACTACCGTATTATAACTTACTCCGGAATTGCCACGCCCAATCCTTATGCCATGCACGTATAAATCATGGGCACCTAAATTTACTGGACCAGTTGCCCCTGTGTAAGGAACGCCAGATGCGGCCGGCGCAGTCGAAGTCCAGGTGGTTCCATTGGACGTCAAAACATTACCTGTAGTACCTGGTGCTACCACTTGTAAAGCACTTGTTCCATTTCCAAGTAAAACACTATTTGCGGTTAATGAATTAGCACCCGTACCACCATTTGCAACAGCTAATGTTCCATTTACACTTGTTGCTAAGTTAGTAGTACCTGTTGTTGCCGCAGCACCATATCCTTGACCAATATTCCAATAGCAACTTGTACCATCAAAATAAAAGTTTAAAATGTCTTTTGAATTAGCAACTGTTGATAATGCAACAGTGCTTGTTGAAGTAGAACCTAATACTTTATTTGTTGCACCAGCAATTGTTGGTAATGTAATGGTTCTACTTCCTGTAGCATCTTGTGTTAATACTACTGTACCATAGGAACCAACCGGAGGAGCAGCTGTAAAGTTTAAGCCACTATTTTGCGTTAATGTAATCGCTGCATTTAAACCTTGTGCAGGATTCCAATTAATATTTGAACCACTATATGTTAAAGCTATTGGAGTGGATGCATAAGTAGGGGCAGTAATACTTGTTGAACTTAATGCACCAGTAGAAACAGTTCCTGTAAACGTTGGCGATGCTAATGGCGCAGCACCCAAACTAGTTAATGCTGCCGATGCAGTTGTTGCACCAGTACCACCATTTGCTATAGGTAATGTTCCAGTAACCCCTGAAGCTAGATTTGCCGTACTTGACGGTGCGGTTGCCGCAGCACCATATCCTTGACCAATATTCCAATAACAACTTGTACCATCAAAATAAAAGTTTAAAATGTCTTTTGAATTAGCAACTGTTGATAATGCAACAGTGCTTGTTGAAGTAGATCCTAATACTTTATTTGTTGCACCAGCAATTGTTGGTAATGTAATGGTTCTGCTTCCTGTAGCATCTTGTGTTAATACTACTGTACCATAAGAACCAACCGGAGGAGCAGCTGTAAAGTTTAAGCCACTATTTTGCGTTAATGTAATCGCTGCATTTAAACCTTGTGCAGGATTCCAATTAATATTTGAACCAGTATATGTTAATGCTATTGGGGTTGATGCATAAGTAGGCGCAGTAATACTTGTTGAACTTAACGTTCCTGTATTTATCGCACCTGTAGTTACTGTTCCAGTAAATGTTGGTGAAGCTATTGGTGCTTTTAACGCTAAGCCTGGCACTGTTGGTGCTGCTGCTGTTCCAGCTAAATCACCAGCTAATTGTATTTTACCTTTTTCGGTAGCACTTGCATCTGCAATGGTTGCACCAGCAACTTGTGCGTCTACATATGTTTTAACAGCTTTTACACTTGGGTATTTTGTATCTGAAGCAGCGTCTGTAGTTACGTCTGTACTTTTGTTCGTTAAGTTTTCTTTTAACGCAAGGCCTGGCACTGTTGGTGCTGCTGCTGTTCCAGCTAAATCACCAGCCAATTGTATTTTACCTTTTTCGGTAGCACTTGCATCTGCAATGGTTGCACCAGCTACTTGTGCATCTACGTATGTTTTTACCGCTTTTACGCTTGGATATTTAGCGTCTGACGCAGCATCTAAAGTAACATTTACGCTTTTATTTAATTTATCTTCTTTTGTTCCAAGTTGATTTGTTACAACTGCGTTATCTGCTTTGGTTACTAACGATGCATTTAAAGCAGCTACAGCATTATTTACAGCTACTACATCAGCCTTTGCAATGAGTGCATTGTTTACATCCGTTGTATTTGCTTTTAAAGCTAATGAACTTGCAACGTTTGCTGCATTTGCTTTTAAGGCAAGAGCAGCGGTAACATCAGTAGTATTTGCTTTAAGTGCAAGTGCGCTATTTACATCAGCTGCTATAGCAAGTGCAGATAAATCCTGATCACCAGTGTTTGTTCCAGTAATAGCTGCAAGTTTTGTTTTTTCTGCAGTTGTATAGTCGTTTGTAGATAACGCTTTACCAGTTACTTTATCAACTTTTAAATCAAGTGCTGTTGTAACATCAGCAGCATTTGATTTTAGTGCAAGTGCAGTAGTAACATCAGCAGCATTTGCTTTTAGTGCGAGTGCAGTAGTAACATCTGTTGCGTTTGCTTTTAAATCAAGCGCAGCTTGTGTTGCTGTTGATACTGGTTTATTTAAATCAGTCGTATTATCTACGTTACCAAGGCCTACCATGGCTTTGGTGATACCCGATACTGTTCCTGTAAAGGTTGGTGATTCGATATTTGCTTTTAAGTTAATCGACGTAAAATATGGTTTAAGCATAGCAGCTGTGTCCGTAATATTTAGTTTGGTGTCTAACCCTTTCACGCCTCCCGAATAAAGTGCATATGGTACACTCCAAAACTGTGAAGTACCTAGGTCTACGTATTCGTTGTTTACGTTCCAACTTGCAGTAGGTACTGTTGGCTCTACTGCTATTTTAAGGTTTAAAAAGAAAGGTCCGTTAGCCCAGTCAATATTTGCAATACTGCTCACACCACTCGCATAGGTTCCTTTACCAAGTACGATGGTAAATATACCAGCAGGGGAAGCTGTTACTTTAAATGTTTCTGAGTACACGATAGTACCTGTAGCCGTTTTTGCAACAATGGCATCTTTAACATAGATCACTCTACCTGCGGCAGGGTGTCCATTAGCATCGGTGGCTAAGGC
>Ga0315899_10003026_pt1 | contig 18357 bp, 15 predicted proteins | sample LakEriMetagenome_2_FD_203518 | JGI IMG/M metagenome (GOLD analysis project Ga0315899, IMG submission 203518) | Freshwater fungal communities from buoy surface, Lake Erie, Ohio, United States - Buoy 4 MA112 | ecosystem: Environmental > Aquatic > Freshwater > Lake | place: USA: Lake Erie, Ohio... | reverse complement strand
GTAATTTTTTACATCGCTACGCTGATGTTTGGTGGCCCAATGATGACTCAAGTATTGGGAGTGCATTACTTCGATAGTCCCGATTTCAGGATATGGCAAGTGATTACTTACATGTTCATGCATGATTATTCTTCCTTATTCCATATCCTGTTTAACATGTTCGCCCTGTACACGTTTGGATCTTCAATTGAGTTCATAATGGGCTCTAAAAGATTTCTGAATTTTTATCTGATTACAGGCCTGGGTGCACTGGCTCTCCAATTGCTAGTACAAAGTTTTGAGGTTTATAGCATCACAGGAAGTGCGGTTAACGATGGTAATTTTATGGTAGACTCTCTCAAGAGAACTATTTCATTTAACCCTGATCTGGTTTCTAAAGATCAAGCATCCACTCTTTTGGGCATATATCTTACTCCTATGGTTGGGGCATCAGGTGCAATTTTCGGACTTCTGATCGCTTTCGGCATGCTTTTCCCAAATGCTGAACTATTCATCATGTTCATTCCTGTTCCTGTAAAAGCCAAATACATCATACCTATTTACGTGCTGCTGGAGTTATTCCTGGGAGTGAAGCAATTTTCTGGTGATTCCGTGGCACACTTTGCACATTTGGGTGGAGCCCTTTTTGGTTTTATCTTAGTGAAAATGTGGCATCTAAAACGCCATGATAATTTTTTATGAATAAGAATTTATTGAACGAATTATACTCAAAGGCATTTCGCTCCGGGAATGCACTTTACTTATTCATTGGGATAAATATTATCGTTTTTCTGTTCATTAGTCTGATTGCGGTAATAGAATTTCTATTCAAGACAAATACTGCTGTTGCCAGCTGGCTTGGAAAACAGCTATCTGTGCCTGCCAACCTCGAGATTATTGCTTATAAACCCTGGACCATTATCACTTATATGTTTCTGCAGCGGGGAGTTTTCCATATCCTGTTCAATATGCTCTGGTTATATTGGATGGGAATGATTTTCATGGATTTTCTGAACAAGCGTCAGTTTATCTTCACGTACCTGGCAGGTGGAATTGCAGGGGCTTTATTATACCTTTTAGCCTATAATACGCTGCCAGCTTTTGGTGACCTTACTCAAAAATCTTTCCTCTTAGGATCCTCTGCTAGTGTTATGGCCATTGTAATCGGCACAGCAACGCTAGTACCAGATTATACCATTCGATTACTTCTTTTTGGAGCAGTTCGATTAAAATATTTGGCTTTTGCCTATTTCATTCTTGATATTATTGGCATAGGAGGTGGGAATCCTGGTGGTAGTATTGCACATATTGGTGGCGCCATTTTAGGATTTGTATTTATAAAACAACTAAATAACGGAAGGGATCTAAGTAAGATTCTAAAAAAGAAGTCCAGACTTAAAGTTGTCCCGAATAAAAATAATACTAGATCAGAAACCATTCATACAGACCAGGATACCATAGATGAGATCCTGGATAAAATCTCTAAATCTGGCTATGAGAGTCTGAGTAAAAACGAAAAGGAGGCATTATTTAAAGCGAGTAAAAAATAATGGCAAAATTCAACAGTAAAAGACCCCGCATTCACCTGTTCAGTAAGTTTGTACTTATTGGTAATTTATTTGCGGTAATTGCACTTTTACTGAGCTATTTGGCTTCTTATCTAGATCCCTCTTCATTTTGGGTAATATCCTTCTTCGGACTTGCGTACCCGGCAATATTACTAATCAATGTTATCCTCGTTTTTTACTGGCTGATTCGCTGGCCAAGATTTGCTTTGATTTCAGGCTTAGCCATCCTTGTGGGATGGAATGTGGTTTTAAATTACATTGGATTCAAAGAAAACACTGCGATAATGGTTCCAAAATCCTCGGCAAGCTTTATCCGGGTGATGACTTATAATGTTCATAATTTTAAGCAATTTGGAGATAAAAACGATTCGTTCACCAAGGATCAGATACTGAATGTGATCCGTAATGAACAGCCTGATATAATTTGTTTCCAGGAATTTTTTAGTAGAAAAAGAGGAGAGTATAACTTCAAAAAACATATACTGGAAATACTTAAAACCCAGCAGTATTACTTTAAACCATCAACTGATAATGGATACGAGGCCATAGGTATGGCAATATTCTCTAAATTTCCGATAATAGACCAAGGCAATATTCAATTTGTAAAAAAAATGAACTGGAATGAAGCAATCTGGGTGGATTTGAAGAAGGGCGATAAAATCTTCAGGGTTTATAATGTACATCTTCAGTCTGTAAGCTTCCAACCAGAGGATTATAAATACCTGGAGAAAGTAAAACAGGAGGTCGACACGGATATTGAATCTTCCAAAAAAATTGGAAGTAGACTAAAAAAAGCATTTATAAAACGAAGCAATCAGGTAAAAATGGTAAAAAATCATGCCGACTCCTGTACGATTCCTTACATTATAACGGGAGATTTTAATGATACTCCAATTTCTTATACCGTTAAAACCATCGCTAAAGGCCTAAATAACAGCTTTCGTGAAAAAGGAAGTGGCTTCGGAGTTACTTATAATGGCGCTTTCCCGAATTTTCAGATAGACTATATTTTTACCTCGCCTGAATTCAGTATTAAGAATTATTTGATTATTGACAAGAAATTATCTGATCACTTTCCTGTCAGATCTGATGTAGAATTAAAATAAAAGCGTTCAATATCCCCAATAAATCGATTTTCAATTTTTAAGTTTGCAGCATGGATAGTAACCTGAACATTTACAACACCCTTTCAAGAACCAAAGAAAGGTTTGAACCTCTTCATCCGCCTCTTGTAGGCCTCTATGTTTGTGGTCCGACAGTTTACAGTGATGTTCATTTAGGCAACTGCCGCACCTTTGTGATGTTCGATCTCATTTACCGATACTTACTACATCTTGGGTATAAGGTTCGATATGTACGGAACATTACGGATGCAGGACATCTGGAAGGTGATATGGACGAAGGTGATGATAAATTTGCAAAGAAAGCCAGGCTTGAACAGCTCGAACCAATGGAGATTGTTCAAAAATATACTCTGGGTTTTCATGAGGTAATGAGATTATTCAATGCTTTGCCTCCGGGAATTGAGCCAACTGCAACCGGACATATCATTGAGCAGATTGAAATGGTAAAGCAGATTCTTAAAAACGGCTATGCCTATGAAGTAAATGGCACGGTCTATTTTGATGTAGAAAAATATTGCAAGGAATTTAATTATACCATTTTGACCAACAGACAATTAGACGATCTGCTAGAAAATACCAGAGAACTAGGCGGACAAAATGAGAAACGGGGTCGTCTTGATTTTGCATTATGGATAAAGGCTAAACCTGAGCATATCATGCAATGGCCATCTCCATGGGGTACGGGTTTCCCAGGATGGCATATTGAGTGTTCTGCGATGAGCAGCAAATACCTTGGCAACAGTTTTGACATTCACGGAGGCGGAATGGATCTTGCCGCTACACATCATACCAATGAAATAGCCCAGTCGCAGGCATGCAATCATGTTCAGCCTGCCAAGTATTGGATGCATACCAATATGCTGACAGTAAACGGGACAAGAATGTCTAAGAGTAAAGGAAATGGTTTTTTGCCTCATGAGCTTTTTACCGGAAGCCACGAATTACTAACCCGAGGATATTCGCCAATGTCGGTCCGCTTTTTCATGCTTCAGGCACATTATAGAAGTACACTTGATTTTTCAAATGAAGCGTTGGAGGCTTCTGACAAAGGATTTAAACGTTTGATCAATGCCTACGGACTAATTGAAAAATTAACCCCTACGCAAAATTCTGCTGTCGATCTAAATAGCCTGACCGAAAGATGCTATGCTGCAATGAATGATGATTTCAATAGCCCGGTTCTAATTGCTGAACTATTCGAAGCTGTACATATCATTAACAGTATTTATGATGGGAAGACTAATGCAAATGCTTCTGATATTAAAGCGTTGAAAAAGCTGATGGATGATTTCGTTATAGGTGTTTTAGGTTTGAAAGAAGAAAGTAATCAAGCAGATGACATGAGCAAATTACTTGATTTGATCATTAATCTACGTTCAGAAGCAAAATCTAACAAGGATTATACAACTTCAGATAAGATTCGGATAGGTCTAAACTCAATTGGAATACAGCTAAAAGATAATAAAGAGGGTACTACCTGGAATAAGATTTAGGAAATTTCTGAAATAGTGGTTTTGAACCACTAGAAAATTTCCTTTTGTTCGAATAATAAGCTCATTCTAAATAATGGGATTTTATGGTAAATGCCCACTGTTACAACCAATAAAATAATGAAGCAATTTTCTATTTTTTTTATTCTGCTGATATTAGTTTCAATAAAAAGTTTTGGTCAGCAAAGCAATAGAAAAGTAAATTCACTGGTAGCAGCAGAAAACTACCTATCGGCACTTGCCAAAAAGAATGGATCAAAGGATGCATTTTTAAAAGTTTCGGACGACGAAACATTGATTTTCCGTCCGGATCCAGTAAAAGTCAAAGATTTTTATGGTAGAGGAACTATCGATGGACCTGGTCAGCTAAGCTGGAAACCTGTTTATGCTAAAATTTCACAAAGTGGCGATTGGGGTTTCACTACGGGGCCATTTACATTTTTAGGCGACCCAAAGATTGCACCTGCTTTCGGTCAATACCTTTCAATATGGAAAACAGATTTTAAAGGCGTTTGGAAATTGGCCTTGAATCTTAATATCTCACATAAAAAACCCTTAATTGAGCCAGAGTTAAATTATACAGATCCAAAAAGCATTAAATTCTTTGAGCAAGTTTCTTTGGCAAGGATACGACAACGAAAAGAGATAATCACCACAACAGATCAACTGTTTTCAAACACCCTGATTAAAGATCAGAATCTTGCTCATGACATTTTTCTGGTAGAAAATTCCCGCTTTTTGTTCCAGGGTGAAGAACCAATTATTGGGAAAGCAAGAATCAATAATTTTTTAGGAAAGAATCAGATCAGCATTGAATCTGAGCCTTTAAACGCCGATCGGGCAACGGGAAGCGATCTGGCTTACTCCTATGGAATAGCCTATATCACTAAAAATAAACTAATCACAAAATACCATTATGTACGGGTTTGGGAATCACAAGAAGAACATAAATGGAATGTGATACTGGAGATTTATATTCCAGCAGGATATTAACAGTTGACAATGGAGAATTGGTGTAAATACAATATGTAAACCCTGCATTCCGTTGAGTTTAGGAATGAGAAATGGATGAAAATTACGAATTACGGAATTACGAATTACGAATTATGGAATCATAACAAAGAGCAAAGAAATAGAGATTGAAAATTGACAGTTGACAATGGACAGTTGACAATGGAGAATTGGTGTAAATACAATATGTAAACCCTGCATTCCGTTGAGTTTAGGAATAGGAAATGGATAAAAATTACGAATTACGGAATTACGAATTACGGAATATTAACAAAGAGCAAAGAATATAGAGAATTGATAATAGTTATTTGATACCCGATAGCTATTTAATGGACAAGATATTTATTTCCAGTGAAGCAGGATATTCCTGACAACTGACAACCGAAAACTGAGAACCAAGCCATGAGTGCAAGCCCCTATAATTACCGAATACCTATTGGGTTGAGGAGATAAGTGGTCTTGAAGTCAACTCAATAATAAAACCTGAACTCGAAATAATATTTAAAAACCAAATAATTGCCTGCCTGTAGGCAGAGAAACATAGCATTTTATAGCCATCAACATTCATTTTAGACACCCATAGCCTTGAAGCGAAGCTTCAAGGCTATGGGTCGGTATAAGTCAATCTATGTGGTTAAATGTTGTTCTTTAGACATCTATATAGAACTCACGAAATATAGGGCTGAGACTCAAAGGCATCATCATAGATGCTTACGGTGCTTATTCAGACGAGCATAAAGCTGCCTTTATTTCAAATATCAACGTGATTGATTAAAGCAGCTTGCTTATAATCATTTCTGTGCTTATTCCTTCAGCTTCAGCTTTATAATTCTTTACAATACGGTGTCTGAGAATAGGCTCTGCAACTGCCATTACATCTTCTTTATCAGGCGAATATTTTCCGCTGATCGCTGCATGACATTTAGCACCAAGAACTAGGAATTGAGAAGCTCTCGGACCGGCACCCCAACTTAAAAACTTATTAACGTCATCAGTTGCTGTAGCTGTTCCGGGACGGGTTTTAGCTGCTAAGGAAACGGCATATTCAAGTACATTATCCGTAATCGGAATGTTTCTGACCAGCTGCTGAAAATAACTGATCTCCTGCGCATTTAAAATCTTTTTTAATTCAGGATTACGGTTAGTTGTTGTATTTCTTACAACCTGAAGTTCTTCCTGAAATGAAGGATAAGTTAAAAAAACATTGAACATAAAGCGATCCAGTTGTGCTTCAGGTAAAGGATAAGTTCCTTCCTGTTCAATTGGATTTTGTGTGGCTAAAACAAAAAATGGCTGGGGTAAGCGATGTGTTTGACCACCAACCGTTACAACTTTTTCCTGCATAGCCTCCAACAAAGCTGCTTGTGTTTTTGGTGGCGTTCTGTTAATCTCATCGGCCAGAATGATATTTGAAAATATGGGACCGCGAATAAATTTAAACGAACGGTCTTCGCCTAAAATCTCCGATCCGATAATATCTGAAGGCATCAGATCGGGTGTAAACTGAATACGATTATAGCTAAGATCCAAAACCTGCGCTACAGTTTGCACTAAAAGCGTCTTGGCAAGCCCAGGTACGCCAACGAGCAAACAATGACTATTACTAAAAATAGAAATTAGCACTGATTTAACCACATCATCCTGACCAATTATGACCTGTGATATCTCTTTCCTTATGCTTTTATAAGAAAGGTGAAGGGCATCTACAGCTTCAACATCAGACTGATATAATTTCATTTTCTAATTTTTAGCGGTCGTCCAGCTTGAAAGCTCCGGACAAGTCTGGAACTCAGAATCAATTTTAATGAAAGTTATTTTACGACGCTTTTCAAACCATTCACTGATTGTCCGGTTATTTTTGTCCTCAAAAGTAACATCCTTTATTTTGGGAAAATCCTGATCAAGATTTGCCTGATGCGGACCAGTTTTTGACTTAAGTCTCAGAAAACGATATCCAGTCTTCCCGTCGGCCTGAGTAAATAATGAAGGCTTTGAAAAACCCCCAACCTTCATGGTATCTATTGTTAAAAACACCTGAGGATCAAGCTTGTCTGTTGGAATTAAGGTAGTGCGACTCTGAACATTTTCAGCATTTAACATAAGTCCGCCATTATACTTCGTTTCATTATTATCAGAATGAAGCGATGCGGCTGCCGCAAAATCAATTTTTTTATCAATTACAGCTTGATAAATACTGTCGATATGTGCTTTCGCCCTATCAAGGCTTGCAGGAGTTGGCTCGGTTTTAATCAATATATGCCTTACATTCACCTGTTCACCACGTCGCTCAATGACCTGAAGCACATGGAACCCAAATTCAGTTTCAATAACCTGAGATAATTCTCCGGCTTTAAGTTTAAAAGCTGTAGCTGCAAACTCCTTCACTAAGCTGGTTCTGTCCATAAACCCAAGATCGCCCCCTTCACGTGCAGATCCGGGATCCTGTGAATACAATTTAGCCAGTGTTGAAAAATCTTCGCCATTCTTGATCCTTAATCGTAAAACTTCCGTTTTATCATGAAAAGACTCCTTCTCCTCTTTATTCAGTTTTGGAAATACTACTACTTCAGCAATTTCTACTTCTGTATTAAAAAAGGGTAAACTATCTTTCGGAATAGCTTCAAAATAACGTTTTACATCCAACGGGGTAACCGCAACGTTCTCCGTTATTTTCGCTTGCATCTTCTGAGCAACCAGCATTTCTTGAATATCAGGCCTAATCTCATCCTTGTATTGAATCATTGACCGACCTAAAAATTCTTCCAAACGCTCTGGTCCACCAGCTCGACCCGTCATAGCGCGTAAACGACGCTCAATTTCTCCGTCTACTTGGTCTTCAGTTACTGTAACTGAATCGATGATCGCCTGCTGTCCAAGAATTTTTTGGGAAAGCAACCCCTGTAATATACTGCATTTTATATCCGGATTTGGAGGATTTCCCTGAGCAAGATATTGGGAATATTGCATTTCAATTTCTGATTGCAAAATAATTGAGCTTCCAACTACTGCAGCAACTTTATCAATGGATTTTTTAACTTTCTGTGCTTGTAACTGCACAATGCTGAGTAGTAACAGTATAATTAATGTCCCTAAGGTCTTTTTCATTTCCAATTTTTCTTCTTTTATTGCGATAAGAATCCGCAAAATATCCCCTTTTAACAATCCAATCCCTATAAAAAACAATATTCTTTTAACAGAGACCTTATGAATTTTAATCCAGCAAAATTATCAGATATTATTCATAAATCAATGATTTAAATGAATTGAAACTGAATAAATTCCAATTATAAATTTAATATCTTCTGCATGAACAAATACCATCATGATTACGTCTAAATTAAGCTTTTGAAAAAGAAGCTGTATGTTTTTAACTATTTTTAACAGATGCTTTACTAAGTTTGCCAGTAATATCACCTTTATAAATAAAAGATGTCGAACCTACTTAGCCAAAATAGTAATGCCTTAAGGCTTTTGTTGACAGAAGATCTGTACATTCTGCCTGAAAAGGAGCAGGTTCAAATCATAACTAAAGCTCCAAATTCTGAAATAAATAAGCAGGTAGTCAGTACTTCAGCTCAGCCTGAAGCAGAGGTGCCTGTTCAGAAATCAAAGGAGCTGATTGAAACCCCAGTACCAAATAAAGCAATAAAGGAATTCAATTATCTGGGCGAAAACAATAAATATTTCCTGATTCTGTTCAATGAGCCGACCCAAAAAGACATCGGCAGCATTCAGAAAGAAACCCTGTTAAAGATCATGACTGCAAAAGGTCTGGACTTACGTGACATCGCAGTTCTAAATCTTTTTCAATATCCTGGAGCTCGATTTGATGATCTTAAAGAGTTTTTTAGTTTCAATAAAATTGTACTTTTTGGAATTGACCCGCAGCAGATTGCCTTGTCTTCTCAAAGCGCTAACCAGGTTATAAAAGTTGAAGGCACTAAGGTACTTTCCACCTACAGCATCGATGAAATGATAAAGGACACGACAAAAAAGAGGGAATTTTGGAATGTAATGAAAGACTTTTAAGATGGAGCTAGTATTTGCAAGCAGTAATGAGCATAAAGTGAGTGAGATTCGCTCAATAGTTGGTGAAGCCATTCATCTGAAAAGCCTCAATGACATTGCTTGTGTTGATGACATCCCTGAGACAGGCAACACCTTTGAAGAAAATGCAGGTCAGAAAAGCAGATATATTTACGATAAATATCATTTTAATTGTTTCGCTGATGATTCGGGACTTGAGATTGATGCCTTGAATGCTGAGCCTGGTGTAGATTCTGCACATTATTCCGGCAGTCGTGATTTTCAACAAAATATGCAATTGGTTTTAAATCGTATGGACGGACAAAAAAATAGAACCGCCAGATTCAGAACCGTTATTTCCTTAATTCTAAATGGCAATGAGCATTTGTTTGAAGGAAGTATTGAAGGTAAAATTATGCAGGAACAATCCGGAAGTATGGGCTTTGGCTATGACCCAATTTTTCAGCCTGATGGATATGAAATCAGTTTCGCAGAAATGGATCCTTCAGAAAAAAATCGCATAAGCCACAGGGCAATTGCCGTGTCGAAACTGATCAGTTTCCTTAAAACAAAAATTTAATTCTGCTTTATTGGTATTGGTGCTTTAGGATTTACTGTCTGAGTATTCGTTTTTTCGGCAGTATTTTTCTTTTTCGATGACTTAACCGGGGCTTTAACAGGTATTTTTTTTATCGGCTCCGATTTTTTCTCATTTTTTACAAGCTTGGGAATGATTTCATCTTTAGATTTTGGACGATCTTTCGGCTTCCAAATAAAGCCCTCTAAAACCCTTTCTTCCTCCTTGAGATCCTGCATTGGTGTAACCGAGGCATCAATAGAACGGATTGCAGTTATACTCCGGAGTTTATTATCATCCAATAAAATCTTTAACCTGCCACTTACTAAATGATTCAATCCGGTATAGGAAGAATCCTCCTTCACATAATAAACACTTTCTGCATTTCCATCTACAAACATGCTGTTCAGTTTATTATCCTTGAAATATCCGTTAATCACTTTCCCTTTTATCTGATTAAAATTGGTTGAATCTGCATCTTCCGTATTCACAATAAAGCTATTATGCTGCAGCAACATATTATCCATTTTCTTATTCTTCATCTGCAGATATACTGTATCACCTGAAAGCTGGGAGCCCTGCGCCCAAATCATTGGATTTACATAGCATCTGACTGTTGAATCAGAATAACTAAAGAACATAGAATCTGCCCTGGCCTGCAAATCAGATTTGAATATTTTTGCATGATGATAGGCTAAAATTATTCTGGTCTTTGAAGTGTCTGCAGAGATTGAATCGGCAGGTAATGTCGACGTTTTCATACTATCTGATTTACCCTTTTCATCAGGAGATTTTACATCCTTGTTATTTTTTGATTTAGCAGGGGGCTTCTTATCAGGTTTTAGCAACGGTATATCTTTATCCTTCGGCAGAATCAACTTATCGGGCTCTTTTGTCTTATCTGGAGTTTTAAGTGAATCAGAGACTACGGCAGTTCTATCCGGAATTATCGCCGCCCGTGCACTTGCAGGATCATAAGGAACTTCCTGAGATACTACTACCGGCTCTTCAACAGCAGCAAGCTGATCGTCCGGTAGCATTTCTTCCTTTTTGTAAGGAACAAGGTCACGGGTAAAAATCACTTTGCTAAACAGGGTATCGGCGGTCATCCAGATGGAATCCACTTTTGCAGAATCCGATTCAGAAATAATAACAACATAAGGATTTATAGTAACAAGAATACTCTCTTCAGCCTTTTGATAAACTCCTATCCCTCCTCTTAGCTGAGCCTTTTCAGCAGTATCAATGAAGATTACATTACCAATCGCTCTGCCATAACCTGCTTTACGATCATAAAAAAGACTATCACCTGTTAACGACTTACTTCCCTGAGTATACAGATTTTTCTTGCCAAACCGAGCCTGGTCACTTTGGGTATTATAATTCCCGTTCTCCGTGTAAAGCGTATCATCTTTGCCATAAATATTTGTAGGGCCATAGAAATCAGCAATTTTAGAAGTTGAATTATATTTGAGTGTATCAGTTTTGATTAATGCTTCAGGTGTGGTAAGTACAACATCATATCTGAAATAAGAATCTCTTGAAGTCTCGAAGTAATACCCATTTTTACTGGTCAACACATTTTTACCATTTACAATTTTACCCCCGCCTGTATATGTTCCAATCTTGGTGGTCATGTTATAGGTTAAATTATCGGTAGTTAAAGTGGCATCCCCATCAATTAATCTTACCTTGTTGGTCAGGATTGCAAGTTTGGAATTCCCATCGTAGTTTAAACGATCAGAATAGATGACGGTTCCGGAAGGCTGAGTGATCACAACATGCCCAAATGCCTCAAAAGTATTTGCTGCCTGATTAAAATCAGCACTGTCGGAAGCGAGAGTTGACCCTTCTTGAACAAATACAGGACGGATAATTCGCGCAAAACCTGACGACTGGAAACCTTTAACTAATTCGGATGACCTGATCTCAATCTGACGCCCCTGAGCAAACGCTGCGACCGATAGTATTGAAAACAGAACTGAAAATATTACTTTCCTCACTTTACAAAAATAGTTTTTTGGCTAAGGATTTTTAATTAAATAATTTTGAGCATATGGAAGCCCTCAGCCGACTACAATCATTCATCAAACAACATGCCCTTTTTCTTGAGGAAGAGCATGTCTTACTCGCAGTTAGTGGAGGTCGCGATTCTGTAGCGATGGCACATCTCTTCAAAGCTGCAGGCTACCATTTCGGCATTGCTCATTGCAACTTTAATCTTCGCGGAGAGGAATCGGAACTGGATGAACGCTTCACAGAGGGGCTGGCTCAAGAACTTGCAGTACCTTTTTATACTTGCCGATTCGACACCAATAAATATGCCGGTGAAAATCATATTTCCATTCAAATGGCTGCAAGGGATTTGCGCTACAACTGGTTAGAAAAAATCAGGAAGGAATTTAACTATCAATACATCGGTGTGGCCCATCATCAAAATGATGTGATTGAAACGATGTTACTTAATTTAACCCGCGGGACCGGCATTTCGGGTCTGCATGGCATTTTACCCAAAAAGGGGAAGCTTATCCGCCCACTGCTGTATTTAACCCAAGTTGAGATAGATGAACTGGTTCAAAAGAACACTTATCAATACCGGGAAGACAGCTCAAACCTATCCGTTAAATATTCCAGAAATAAACTTCGTTTGGAAGTAATACCTGTTCTTAAAGAGCTAAATCCGGCGTTGGAACAAACATTTGAAGCAAACAGAAGACGTTTTGCAGAACTGGAGATCTTACTTAACCTGCAGGTTCAGGAAATAAAAAAGCGCCTGTTTAAAAAGCTTTCTGAAGATGAATTTGAGATTAAAATTAGCGAACTGAAGAAGTTAAATCCGTTAAATACATTGCTTTATGGTTTGTTTAATCCTTACGGATTTACAGAAACTGTACTACATGATCTTAGTCATTCTTGGGATGGTAATCCAGGAAAAGTATTTTATTCTGCAGGACATCAATTGCTGGTTGACCGCGGTTGTATTATTTTAAGTCTCATTAAAGAGTCCGGATATGAAGAGATTTTAATTAAATCGGGTACAGCGATTTATAACTGGAACAAGCAAAAATATGGTAGCAAAACTATTCCTATCAGTCGTTTTGAATTGAATACAAATGAGAATATTGCTCAACTTGATCTTGATTTACTCAGCTTTCCCCTTAAATTACGAAGCTGGAAAAATGGAGATTGCTTTCAGCCTCTCGGACTAAAACAAAAGAAGAAACTTAGCGACTTTTTTATTGACCGTAAGATCAGCCTGAATCATAAAAAAGATATTGGAATCCTTGAAAATAATAATGGCGATATTTTATGGGTAGCCGGTTTAAGGATAGATGAGCGCTATAAAATTAGTCCCAACACAAAAAAAGTCTTTATATTAGAACAATTCATCTGAAATGGAGGAAAACCAAAAAGCTTTCATAGAAAAACAATACCTGGGTCGTGATTACGTTCGGATCAGTATCCGTATGGTATTGGCCGTATTTTGTTTTGGGGCTTACTATCTTTCAGGCAGTCAGGATCAAAATGCAGAGCTATTTCTGGTTGTTGGTTTCGGCATCCTGATTGGTTCTGTTGTTATGATGTTTATACTTCATTTTAAAACCACAGTATATAATAAGAGTATAATTCTTGACGGAATATGGACTACCAAAATGGTTAAAATAGACCTGAATAGTATTGTTAAAGTTGAGTCTGTTCCTTACAGTTCGTATATCATCAATAACCCGGTTTATAACCTTCATCAAAAAGGAACGATTCATTTCTATGCTGGTGGAAAGGATGCTGTCAGGCTCACAGACCGCGACGGATTGAATTATATCATCGGAACACATCGACAGACGGAGCTGGAGTTAAGTATCAAGGGGGAGATGAAGAAGTAATTCTGTTGTCTGTTACCTGTTGTCTGTTGTCCGATGCCAGTCATTTCGATGAGCGACCTCAATGGTAGTCATTGAAAATAGTTTAAACGCGAAGAGAAATCTCATGATCAAAAGCACAGCTTCCATCAACAGATTTCTACACAACACAAATTACAAATAAGAAGAACCAACTGCTGATGTGTTCGAAATGAGGGGTTAGGTTCCGTCATTGCACACCCCCATTCAAATCCCTTACTTCTTCAACCCAATCTCCCTTAACCGCTCATCCAGATACTCACCCGCAGTGATGTCTGTATACGCTTTCGGGTGTTCTTCATCGATGCACGATTTCAGGGCAGTAAGGTCCATTTCTGCTTTTGGATGAAGGAAAAACGGGACTGAAAACCTTGAAGTTTTCATTAATTCTCGCGGTGGATTAACCACACGATGAGTAGTTGATTTCAATTTATTATTAGTCAGACGCTGAAGCATATCTCCAACATTTACTACAATATCTTCTACATTCGCTTTTACAGGATACCATTGGCCATCACGGGTTAAAACCTCTAAACCATCTGCACTGGCACCAATGAGTAAAGTAATCAAGTTGATATCTTCATGTGCCCCAGCACGAACCGCATCAGAAGGAATGGTATTGGGATTTTCAATCGGGAAATAATGAATAGCACGTAAAATTGAGTTGCCATTGTGAACTTTACTATCAAAATAATCTTCAGGAAGATGAAGATAAACAGCAATCGCACGTAATAAATGCTTACCGGCATATTCCAAGCGCTGATATACCTCCCTGGTTACCCTATTAAAACCCGGAAGCTCATTGACCTGAACATTATCAGGATAATCTTCCTTAACAATATCACCATCTGTAACTACCTGTCCGCTTTGCCAGAATTCCTTCAGATCGGGAGTATTCGAGTCCTTAGCTTTCTCCCTACCCTTACTTGTGTAACCCCTTTGGCCTGCAAGTTCCGGAATTTCATATTTCAATTTCTGCTCATCAGGCATACCAAAAAATTGCTTTACTTCAGTATAAAGATCATTGATTAGCTCCTGTGTCATTCCATGATTGGCAATAGTTACAAAACCGGTGTCATTAAAGGCTTTGCCGATATTATCAGAAAATTGCTTTCTCTGCTCAGGTGTGCCTTTAATATAATCGTCCAGATCAAGACGTGGGATATTTACTTCTGCTGCCATAATAATTGGTTCATTAAAGGAATAAATATACAAGCAATTGTTAATAAGCCAATATATTTTGAAAATAGGAAATGTTACTCAACTGATTATAAATTAACGTGAGTTCGATTTAAAATCTTGCTTGGTTAAGATTAGTATTAAGTTTTTCTCTTCTTTTAGAAAGCAGGGTCTGTTTCTCTTTGGTTACGTTAGCCCCGTGTTCTGCCCTATTTTTTTGTGGGAAATTTAACAGATATCATGAAATTCTGTATTGCAAAAAAGATAGAGCTGTCACTCGGGTTTATTTAACAGGGGCTATGGTTCTATTAACGGAAGTCCGTTGCTGGCGCATTCGTGTCGCGTGTGCTTGTGAAATATTCTAGAACGTGCGGCAAATGCACAACAGCAACAGAATGAGGTTCCAGCTTTCGCTCAATGTCATTAAGTTAAGAGTCCGCATAGGCTCTTTAAATTAAAATTGTAGTGTGGGAAATTTGGGAGGTTCCCACTTTCGTGGGAATGACAAATCAGGAAGTAGAAGGGAGATTCCAGCCTCCGCTGGAATCGAAATTCGCCTCTGTCTGGTGTTTCCACCGACCATTTGATACATGGTTCTTGGTACGGTGACAACACCAACCAAAGGGGAACACCGACCAAAGGGGGATTTCTTGCCGGAAATACTCCCTAGGAAAGGGCTGAACTAAGCTATAAAACGCAGGCATTGGTTTCAAAAACCAAATAATACAAACCTATAATATCATGGAATCACTTTAAATGGCATTTTTAATCTACCTTATATCGAACTCAGGTTAAATTAGGTATGTTGATACCATTTTTTCGTAACAGAATTTAATGCAAGAATAAATTGTAATGGAAAAAGCTAAAATGGAAATTTCTTCATCCTGGCCAGCATGAGGATAACGATGAAAAGGATGGCAAGGATAAATAGGGTTTTCATTTTGTCTGTTTGTTAAAAAATTATAAAAATTGGTTTGTATTGACAGCAACCATAGTTTAACCTTGCAATCTCTTATGATTTAAAGCAATAATAACAAAAAGATTGCTTACCCGCCCAAGGCGAATCACAATGATAACAGGCTAGAAACGACGCTATTAAATTATGTGATCGGTAACAATACCAACCACAGGGAAACCTTGTCACTATTTACTTTCAGGGGCTTTACCAATCAATTCCATGAACTGATCTAGTTTTGGAGTAATAATAATTTGCGTCCTTCGGTTCTTAGCTTTTCCTGCTTCGGTTTCATTATCTGCAACCGGATTAAACTCACCTCTACCACCTGCAGTAAGACGTTTTGGATCCACACCATAAGTATTCTGCAATGACTGAACTACTGAAGATGCTCTTAAAGTACTCAAATCCCAATTATTGCGAATATTTATGGTAGAAATAGGAACATTGTCTGTGTTTCCTTCAATCAATACTTCGTAGCCATCATAATCTTTTATGATTTTAGCAACCTTACCAAGAATCTCACCGGCCTGGTCTGAAATTGAATAACTTCCTGATTGGTAAAGCATATTATCTGAAAGCGAAATATAGACCACCCCCTTCAATACCTGAACCTCCACATCCCTCATCTCTTCTCTGCTCAATGAGCGGGTCAAGTTATTGGTTAGAACCAGGTTCAAAGAATCATTCTTATTTTTGGTATTCACCAATTGCTGAATGTATTTATTGGAACTGTTTATCTCGTCCACCAATTTAGAAATATTCATATTTCCCTGATTGCTGGAGGTTAAACATTTATTGAGCGCTTCCTGCAAAGAAGCAATATTCGACTTTTCGGAAGCAATTTGTTCTTCAAGACTTTTCACCCGAACTTTAGAAGCGAGAAGCTCTTTCTGACTAGTTTGAAATTTCCTGTCAAGATCGCGATTACTTTCCTGAAGCAGATTATAATTTGCTTGAAGTTTAGTCTGACTGGTTTGAAGGGCAGTATATTTCCTTGCACTGACACAAGATTGAAAGGCCAACGCTACTAGCACCAGAACTCCTATAAATCCAATATTCTTCATACTTTTCAATTTACGATACTAGTTGAATTTACAAAAAAGGTGCCTCAAAAGAAAAAGAGATATGCTAAACCTTTTTTGGAGGAAGATCAAAAGCGATGGCATCATGCTCGAAATGTCCATTATGAGCCCCATCACAAAAAGGTTTATTCTTTGATAGTCCGCAGCGGCAAATGGATAAAACCGTACGGCCCTGAAGCCCGTAAACACCCCCATTTCGGTCTACGATTTCGAAATCGCCTTCTATTTTCACCGAACCGTTACTATTGATTGTAAGTTTTGTTTTCGACATGATTATTTAATTTGAGATAAAGATATGTAAAAAGGAGTTGAGAATTGAGAGTGGAGAGTCAGTAGTATCCCGGAAAATTGAAATTGTAAAATAAAAGATCAAATTCTTAACTCACAATTATTCTCTCTACTTTTCCTGCAGCAGAAAAGTAGCAAAATGCCGCCGCTGCACCTGATGCTATTAAAGTTAATGCTTTGGCTTGAACTGTGCCTACCGCACCAGCTGAGGCGGAAAAAAAGGTTAACGGAGATTTTGTGCTTTGGCCAAAGCTTATGAACAGTCCTGTTGTTTTAAGTAAAATTTTGCAGATTTCAAGTCAGTGAAACAAAAAAACTAAAATTAAGGAGGGGCTTGCTTTGTATCTGACTCTTAAAAACGTACTTCGAACAATGTAAATGATCATTTTATCTAAAATTTTATTTTAACCGGACAATAGTGGTGGAGAGTGGAGAATTGAAAATGAGTGGAAGTAGCGTCCCGACGCATGAGGGAACTTAGTGAATTAATTGACCCGTGAAAAAATGAACAATTTGAAATCTCTTGAAAAAGAATTACATTTATTTATTAAAAAACATAACTATGAAAAAGTACTTAATGTTTCTCGTTGTAGCTTTATTCTTTACAGCCGCTAATGCATTTGATAAAGGAGAATGGACTGGATTTATCACTGATGATAAATGTGGGGCTAAGGGCAATAACAAAGCACATGCAGCCTGTGCAAAAGATTGCGTAAAGAAAGGCGCTAAAATTGTTTTTGTAAGTGGCGATAAAGTTTATGCCATCAAAGACACCAAAAAAGCAGAGAATTTCGTTGGCGAAGAGGTAACCATTACCGGTTCTATCACTAACGGTGTTCTAGAAATTACCAAGCTGGTTAAAAAATAGGAACCAACATCTTAAAATACCTGTAAACAACTTGAACAAGTTTATTCTCTGTACAAGTTCTATGTTTATGGGTGTAGGGTAAAAGTTTTTTGACTCAAAGGGGTCGCATGTAGTTATAATAATTACATGCGACCCTTTTTAGGTTCTAATCAATACCAAATTAACTGTCGCTCAAGAATATCTGAATAATAAGTCTGTCTGTTAACTTGCATTTGATCGAATTTAGGCTAAGCTAAATCTTATTAAAAGTATTTTGCGCGTTAAGAAATATAATAGTGCTTAGTTCACAAAACTACCATCGCCCCTTCTAA
>Ga0315899_10003024_pt1 | contig 18368 bp, 23 predicted proteins | sample LakEriMetagenome_2_FD_203518 | JGI IMG/M metagenome (GOLD analysis project Ga0315899, IMG submission 203518) | Freshwater fungal communities from buoy surface, Lake Erie, Ohio, United States - Buoy 4 MA112 | ecosystem: Environmental > Aquatic > Freshwater > Lake | place: USA: Lake Erie, Ohio... | reverse complement strand
ATTATTTACATCATCCCATACAAAACTAGGACGCCAGCCCTGCCCTAAGAATAAATTTATCATATGATCTTTATGCGATGTAATATGATAATCTCTATGAGCAGTTATTCCGGTGTTAGGAAATGTACTGAATATTAATACTCTACCTATTTCTTTAAAAGGTAAAGATTCAATATACTCTATAATTTTTGGAAAGTGCTGTACAGCTTCGTCAGTCCAATATGCTCCCTTTGCATTTGTTTTTTGTCCAAAACCTTGCCTTCTAAGATAATAGGTATGATACCATGCAATATCTGCACCCATTGCATAATACATGTACCTATAAATTGCAGGATGATCGACATAGTAGGGTTTTGCTTCATGGTCGCTAGCTAACTGTTCTATCATCTTTCGATGAACTCCAGTGGGATCATTTTTATCTAATTCCCAAAGAATTTCTGTAAAACTACGCTTACCTTTTTCTCGTTCGCTTATGTGAACTGAACCGGGATAGGTAGCTACTTTTTGCTCTTTTGCAAGCGCCATTCCTCTACAAATTTCTAAGTGCAATTCCTCATTTCTAGAAGTGTCAATATAAGGATCCATATTAACAATAGGGGCATGTTCCTTACCAACTCCACATAACGGACTAGGTTCATATTTAAAATGTGGGAAATTTATTTTTCCAGCTTTAGCCATTAACGGTATATTAGACATTATAGTTCCATTAACTTTTTAAAATATTCAGCCTTACGCTCGTTGCTTTTTCTATAAAGATCAATACTTAATTGATTTTTAGTAACACTGTTGTTCTTAATTATGTTAAACACATCATCTATGGTATAACCTATATTAAGTATACGCCCCATCCAAGTGGCTGCTGAAAATTTAACTTTTTTCTGTAAACGTGGATCTTTATATAACTCATTAACAAGAGCACACGCTTCTGTGAAATTCATTTGTTGACCTTGCCAAGGTTCATTTTTTATCAAAGTGTACCCGTACTTTTTTGGATCTTTATCAATTAGACTAGTTGCTCTCCCGTCCTCAGCACTACGGATGAACAGAGGAAGAAATCCAAACATATCCAACTTACATTCGTCACTAACAAGATAATCTAATGTATTCAAAACACTACTTCTATCTTCTCCTGGGAGTCCCACAATAAATTGACTACTAGTCACTACTTTTCCTTGCCAGGTTTCGGCACAATGAGCTAGAGCTTCTTTAACCCTAGTCCCTCCGAGCCCCTTGCCAATTTTCTTACCAGCAGATTCATTCATAGTTTCAATACCAAATGCAATACTAACTGCACCGCTTTCTAACAGCATGTCCCTCATCTCAGGGAATCGCCATATTAAATCCAGTCTTGCATAACTAGTGTAAGTTATTTTAAACGGCAATGACATAATAACATCGTATACCATTTTCATCTTTGGCATACTTTCATTGATAAGTTCATCGCTGAACATATAATGTGTAGTTCCGTAAAGTTCATAGTTTCGAATCATTTCATTTCTAAGAACGTCAGCATCCTTTTGCCAGTCTCCTATCTTTTTTCCAATTAGATCAAAGTGACAGTACGCACATTTAAACACACATCCTCTAGCAACTTCGATAGGAATACATTCTCCAGGGATAATTATGTCCTGAGGTTGATAGATTATTGAACTTCCTGCAAATTGTTCTTGTGAATAAAAATATTCTTCACTACTACCATCTATAACAACACACGGACTTGTTTTCACAGCAGGCAAGTTCTTATCATATAGTATATGTTCTATCAATCTAATAATTGCAATATCACCTTTATTAACAACTACGTAGTCTATGAACGGCCAACCAGAATCCAAGTTAACTCTTGCACCACCTACAACAGCTTTAATTTTAGGATATTTAGACTTAGCTCGTTCTAATATACTTGCTACTTCTGAATCAGGCCTTCCAAAATTATTTACAGTTGAGTTGCTATTACCATATGATCCTATACGTTTTTCCATAAGGGTACAACTGAACCCAATCAATATCGTTTCACTAGTACAAAATTTATCAATAATTTTTTCCAGCTGCGGGTAGGTATAATAACTAAACAAGTCAACTACTTGGCAAGTATACCCTGCATTACGAATCTCTGTAGCAAGTTTATATGTACCTGCGTATTTTCCATAACCTGGCGTATCTGCTACGTCGGTGAATAATATTACTTGCATTGTATAGAAATCCAATCAAAATCAAAATTAGGATCTAATTTTTCATAAATGATCCATTGCTTAGTATACTGTATTGTTACCGGAAAATCAACTTCATTGAAGTTATTATAAAATAAATGATATGGTTGTCTAGGTGGTCTCTTTTCACCTAAGCGTGTTCTTTTCCATGTATTAATTAAATTTTTGTTGTAATCATTAAATGTTAACCCTACTGCACTTGCATTACGATCTATTGCCCAACCTCGCTGTGCGGGCAGTAGATAGTCTCTAACTAATGACTGATTACGATGTTCTTTATTAATCCATGTTCTGCATCCGGCGAGTGCTAACTGAGAATTAAAATCGCTAAAGTATATTCCGCTACATCCTACTATTTTTGAATCATGCAGCACTATAAAGAACTTTCCAGCAGGCGCAGAATACCTGTCACTCTTAGTTAGTATATACGGTAATGTGTGAGAATGTACTTGCCAGTCATCGGCCCACATATTAACTGCTGCAGGATCATCTTGTAATGATGCTTCGTTACAGAAATCAAAAAATTGTTCTTTTATTTTTTCGTTAAAAGTTATTATCTGGTAGCGGGTCATGTGTACTCTATTATATAATCTTTATAAGTTTCAATGTTTGATTGTAATATTGACTCATCAATCGACCCAACATAATACAACTGTATGAGAATTTTTTTATGATCAGGATTATAGTCAGTTCCGTGCCAAGCATGTTTATCATTATACCCAAACCACTGCATGTTACTAGGTAAAGTAGCATAGGTTTTTTCGCCACCATTGGGTCTAGTAAAATACCATTGAGGTTTAGCATCTGTATAATGCAATAACCCTCGGATCTTCCATTGATCTGCATTGTCATCAGTATGCGGATCTATTTTAACTAGACTTTGTAATAATCTTACTCGGTATAATGTTTTTATGTTTAACCGAGTAATTGAATCGTACATCAAAGGTAAGTCAGATGATATGTCAAAATGAGGACATTCCCATGCGGTACGGTTACCTGTCACTTTTTTAAAAATATCTAAGCCACGCCACACTTTGGTAGCTCCTACAGGAGTTTTTGAATTTCCTAAATTCATTGATTTTTTTATTGCAAAATCAGAATGTGTGTTCCAAATGTTCCAAAATGTATCCCAGTTGTCTGGTTCTAATTTAGGCAAATCTAATGGCGTATATACTATCATTTAACTATTTATTCAGGCTATCATGCTACTGCTAAATATCCGTATGTTTACTGCCACCGCCAATGTTGTTTCAAAATTACAATTACTTGCATTACTAGTTTTTCTTACAGGATCCTTTCTTGTAGATTTTAATACAGTAACCGTGTTAGCTACAATTTTAACATTTTACATTTTTAATATTGTAGGTATAAGCATTACTTTACACAGATATTATTCACATAAGAGTTTTGAATTTAGATACAGCGTAATAAAAAAGTTGTTCACGTTCATTAGTGTAATCATGTGTAGGGGTAGTCCAATCGGTTGGGTCTACATTCATAGACTGCATCACGGGTTTAGTGATACAGATAAAGATCCACACAGTCCTAAACACTTAGGATTTAAACTATTTGGACTAAAGCACCTTACTAATCATAGTGATAAGATTAATAAATTTCTTGTTAAGGATTTAATGACGGAAGAGCAACTAAACATTAACAAGTACTATCTACTCTATGTAATTGCTTACATTGCCTTCCTGGCTGTTATTAACATTCAACTAGTTTACTTCCTATGGGCATTGCCTGTGGTGCTAGTTCAACTTTCTCAAAATTCGTTTAACTATTTTGGACATAAGTTTGGTTACAGAAATTTTCAAACTGACGATGCTAGCACTAATAACGCATGGTTGTTTCCTTTCATACTAGGCGATGCTTGGCACAACAACCATCATAAAAATCCTGCATTAATAAGTAACAAGGTTAAAGCGTTTGAGATAGACCCTGCTGCGTCTATTATTAACTTAATCAAAAAATGAAATCTTTAATTTTTTTATTTGCCATGCTAACAGCATCGGCTGCTAATTCAGTGACTGAGTTTACAGTACATCACGCTCCTGGTGGTCCTAGTGATAAGACAACTAGAATCATACACAAATATCTACCTGACAATCAATACATTGTAGTTAACCGTCCGGGCGCACAAGGCAAGACAGCAGTTAAACACGTTATATCACATAACAGTCTAATGCTTGCAACAATGGCTCAGATATATGTTAATAATAAACTAGCAGGTGTTACTGAATATGATCCAGACAAAGATTTAAAAGTTGTAGCAAGTATTGGAACTATGCCATCTGTGCTAGTATGCCGTAGTGACTTGAAACTTACTTCTATCCCTGACGTTATTAAGAGTGATAAATTATCTTTCGCTGTTGCAGGTATTGGCAGCTCAGAACACCTAGCGACTGAAGTGCTGTTTAATAGAATGAACAAGCAACATTTGATTGTGCCTTATGCAGCAGGCGGTTCCAAAAGCGTATTAGATATTCTAGGCGGACATGTTGACTGTATGTTTGCCAACTATCCTACAGTTAAAGAATGGGTCAATGACAAACGTTTAACAGTGTTACTAACTAGTCATCAACTAGGCTTAACGGCTAGCACATGGGAATCATTGTATAACGAGAAATTCCCGTTTAATGCTACGCTGGCAATTGTTGTGAGCAGTCAAAATTCTGATAAACAGATAGTCAGTGACTTGCGTAGGGTGGTGTCAAATAAACAATTTGTTGAGGACTTAGTCACCATTGGAATCTTTCCAACACCTAGTACTGAATTAGTTGAGATTAATAAAGTATTAAAGAACAATGCAGCAATTAAAGATGTCATTGTTAAGAACAATATTACAATAAAATAACAGGTTTCATTTCACCTATTAGATAACGTTTAGAGAACACAGTCAATCCGTCGATGGATCCGTCACTGTTCTCCTTAATATAGCTTCCGAGATTTTTCGTTACATAATCAATTCCCATACGCCATATGTGTCCTACTTTAGTATTGGCATGCTCATCGAAGAACCATTGATCAAACTCACTGTACCAATCACCTAGAGCTTTATCAGCCTGATACCAATTGTTATCCCATGTTGTGTACAGTATTGTTCTGAGCAGTCTTTCATGCACTAAGCGTATTGTGGTGAAATCCATTCCTTTCTCAATGTCCCAAAGATCTCTATACTGTGGAAATGCTTCTAGCCATTTCTTTATAGTGTGGACCTGCTTGCATTGAATGTCTAACGCCTCCGGACTCCAGTAAAAGAATTCGATTGTACTGTTAGTGTATTCTTTAAAATGTTCAGCTACTGTGGTAATGTTAGTTGCACGATCAGAATAACTTACAACAAACTTGTTCTTATAGATAAAACAACGTGGCTTTTCTATACCCATGATAACACCTATAGACTTGTCTTTATCAAATCTTTTTCTTATATCTGAAAAGTGTAGATAATTGAATCTAGTCATGCCTGCAGGATTTAAGCCCTCGCGTTTGTCAAATACCCAAGACTCGTCGCCCTTCTCTGTTAGATAGTCGACCAAATAGTCTGTTAAATCGAATATACTAATCTTAGTATTTGGCAACAACACTGCGGCTTCTTTAAGTCTAGGCACAGTCTGCAAATCATGTTCGGCAGCCGCATTGGTTGCTTTTGTATTGTTAGCATTTATTGTAGTTGATTTCTTATTACCTTTTTCCATAGTATTAACTACTATTTCGTCTAAGTGAATACCTTGTCGTATAAAACTCATGAGTATGTTATGACTGTCAGCGCCACCGCTATAACTTAGTATTAGGTAATCATATTTCTCACGTAATTGTCTAGTTCTGATATCGTATAACTGATCCAGGGTAAGTTCGGGTTCTTTAGACCAATCATATTCACCGTACTCTTTAAGATTAAAATTCCATTCAGGGGTTAGGCCAGTCTGCGTAGCGTATGTTAATGCTTTAATTTTTGAATCAAAGTCTATACCGCCCACAGTATAATACCCTAGTTTTTTGTTCATCGTTTGTTACCCAACTAAATATCGTTAACCTATTTAACATCATGCAAGTAACCTTCGAAAATAATATCTTCTCAGTGACACTAACTGGACCAAGTCGTCCAATTGGTAATTTGAGAGAGGAGTGTGAGCGTAAGGCACGTGAAATTTATAAAGAAAATAATAAAATTATTTTGGCACTGAGTGGCGGACTAGATTGTCAAGTAGTTCTTCATAGTTTTCATTCACAGAACATACCAATCAAATGTGCATTCATGTATCTAAAAGATTGTAATGATTTTGAATTCAACAATGTGAAGATACTAAAAGACAAATATAATTTAGATCTAACTGTTATAGAATTAGACCCGAACGAATTGAAAGATGCTATGTTAGAAGAATATCAATTAACCGGTATTCCTCCCTATCAGCTAATGCATAAGCATTTTTTAAGTATGCTACCTGAAGACCATACTTTCATACAAGGGCTAGACGGCCCTGAGTTTATAAAAAGTAAAGACCGTTGGTATTTGTTAGAGACTGCTAATTCATTTGTAAATGCAAGAACAAGAGCATTACAAATGGTTCCTCGCAGTGGAGCAGTAGTAAATTGGGAGAAAAGTCCCGAGCTGTTTGCCAGCTTGATGAGCGACGATGTAATTAAGGCGTATCACGATTCGTTTGGGTACATTTCTAACAATGGATTAATGTATAAGGGTGGCGGAGAAATTCTTGTAATACATCACTGGGATCTTTATATGAAGCCCCTATTATATGCAAAATATTGGAAAAAAGAAATTGAATACTTTGGCAAGTATCAAGGTCCTGAGAAAATAGATTGGGTAATGAATACTAAGTGGCATCGCTACGATCTCAATCGACTGTTTATTTCAGTAGATGAAATGATGAATATTATACAAACGCCCGGCAAAGAAAAAACATTTTACCAAATATAAATTAAAGATCTGCAATCAATCTAGATACAATGTCTTGTACTGGTTCAATCTTATGTATATGATCAATTCCAGTTCCAACATATACATGGCCGGCAGTGCCTTTTCGAATACCGTTATATAAACCTACAGTGTTATTAGAATTTTTTTCTTCAACTTTGCTAAACACCAATGCACTGTGTTTTGCACCGGTTTCTAATCGTGTGACATCTTTATAGGATGCATTGATAATTTTATTTTTTGCAGTTAATGATATATTTGATTCTTGACTAGTGCAAAATATAGTTCCTAGAGAAACACAATCAGCTCCTAAATCTAGCATTTTTTTGATATCAGCACTAGTATTAATACCGCCCGACACTATTAACACAATGTTAGGATATGCTGCTTTTATTTTTACTATTTCATCTTCTAATATGATTGATTCAACTCCTTGTCCTGCGCCGTTAGGACCTTTAATAGTTACACAGTCGATAGCTCCTACCGAGTCGTATATATGCTTTACTGATCGATACCCGCCCAACAGTTTTGGTGTAACAGTTATTCCATGCGCTTTTGATGCTACGCTGACAGCATAAATTTCCGGCATATTATATTTTTCAGAATTGAGTATTTCAACAAATGTAGTACGATACTTTATTAAAAGAGAAAAGAAATCTTGATCTATAATAGTTTCTAACTCACATGCTACTAGTAACGATCCAAAATTTGTAGCAGTAGCATATTCTTGAAATCTAGATTCGATCAAATCCAAATTTGACAATTCGTGTCTCAGGAAAATCAAACTAGGTAATATTCCAGCCTTATGACATGCAATCGCTAATGTAATATCACTCACACCATTCATGGGCGAACATATTATAGGATATTTGGTTTTAGTTTGATACATGTTGATATTTATGATCTGCTAGAGTATGTCAGTATAAATATGCTTATAAAGGTATGTTCAATGCAAATTAGAAAATTAACAACTAGCAACAATTTAGGAGTACAATTATTTTTATTGTTTTCCATTGCTATTTCCGCGTACAGTATCATTCAGTACGAAATTGATCTGTCTACGATATTATTGGTCGTACTGGGCTATTTTGTGTACGGGTGTTTAGGCATTGTTGTTACCTATCACAGACTATTAACGCATAACAGTTATAAGACTAATCCTATTATTAGTAAACTATTTTCTATATTTGGTTGCTTTGCAATGACAGGTAGTCCACTAGCTTGGGCAAACATTCATATCAATCATCATCTGTATAGCGACAAACCTGAAGATCCGCACAGTCCATTAAATGATGGGTTACGTATCTTTATTCTAAACTATCACGTTGCAGATAAGACATCAAGACTAAGAGGGCTAGTAAAGGATAAGTTCCAGCAATTCTTGCATCGCTACTACTTCTTGGTATTAGCTGTCTACGGTGTTTTATTATATGCCATCGGCGGCTTATACCTGTTGGCTTTCTTATATTTGCTTCCTGCGGTAATTACTGCTACAATGAGTAACATTGTAAACTATGTGGGCCATAAGCCAAATTGGTTAGGAGGCTTTAGGACGTACAACCTAAGAGATCAAAGTACTAACAATTGGCTATGGGCTATTCCTAGTTGGGGCGAAAGCTGGCACAACAATCATCACAGGTATCCTAGCAAGTTTACATTTGGTGAGAAATGGTACCACTTGGATATTTCAGGACTAGTAATACGATTGATCAGGATACAGTGATGAAAGTCTATACTAGTGAGAACAACTGGTACCAATGGAAATACGATGATGATATGTTTGGTAGAAGGGTTAATGGGGACCAAACATTACACACAATGTACACTAGATCAAATGTTGTTGTTAACAACTTCAAAGAGGAAATGTTATTAGCAGCTAAAAGCACAATGGACCACTATACTGGGTTGCGTCCATGTGTATTTTTCAGTGGTGGATCTGAGAGCGATTTAGTACTGCGAGCATACAAGGATATTGGAAGTAATCCTATTGCCTATATTATACGTTATGAGAATGATCTAAATATTCATGATGTTAGCTATGCAATAACTATTTGCTTGATGTTAAATGTAGAATATAAATTAATAGATTTTCAACTGTTTAAATTTTACGAAAACGATGCAGAATTAATTAGTGAAATAGCACAGATAGATCGACCACGTGCGTTGCCGCATCTTAAGTTCTTAGATTTTGTAGAGGATACAGAATTTGCAGTGTACGGAATCGGAGATCCTCGATGGGCTAGAAGTCATGATGATTATACTAAATCAGCCAGCTGGATATTAATTGATCAAGAACACGATACCGGATGGGACAAATACCTAGTACATAAAGGGATCCCTGCAATCGCACAATGGTTTAAATGGACTCCAGGTCTAGTACTAAGTTACACTAGACTCAACTGGTTTCAGAATCTACTATCGGATCAGTACTACGGAAAATTAGGGGTAACTTCTACTAAACTAATCGGATATCGAGAAGCATACAGTGACCTATTGGAGAGAAAGAAACTAACTGGATTTGAGCAGATTGACGATTTAGCAAGCAAATTTGAAGAATTCTTATCAAAAAAATACAACGGATTAATTCATAGAGGCACAGTAGAGCGCACGTTAGATGATTTATGGATAGAGATTACCGGACATAGGTATACTGAACAAACAAAATAACTGCTGGTACGCAGATAAAATAAATAAACAATAACTGGAAAATTAACATGATTAAAACAACACGCATTTTAACTCGTACTGATGATACTCTACCGTGGCATTTAGATGAGCCATACAGGTCTACAATACTTACTCAAGAGTTCTTAGACTATGTAGATTCTACATATGCTGGTAAACAAACTAATCAGGCTTGGACAAGATCGGATGATAAATTATCAATCACGTTTACTAATGCTTGGCAGTCGTTAGAAGATTATCAAGCATATATGAATGATCCAATATGTATAGCTATGTTTGCTAGACGTGATGCCCATAATGAACAATTCGGCATAATTGCCCACCCGACTAGTATTGAAGAAACATGATTGTAAGAAACGGCCCTACAGGTTGTTGGGTTTCAGTTGACTCAACAGGATACAAAAAGCCGTTTGCAAATAAGATAACAGCACTGCAATATGCAACTGCTAATAAACAAGATGTTGGTTTCTATTTTCATAATACTGTATGGGATAACTTTGACCAAACAACATTAGGAAAAACTAGTCTCACTTATTTGTATGCTGAACGTGCTAGACAATTACGTGACAAATATGACTATCTGGTATTGCACTATTCGGGCGGTGCAGACAGTCACAATATACTGCATACCTTCCTAACTAACAACATTAAACTAGATGAAGTTACTATACGTTGGCCAAAGCACTGGTTAGATGGTAAATTCTACACAGTAAACAATGTAGACACTTCAGCTAAGAACGCTCCAAGCGAATTTAACTATACAATACAACCTACGTTAGATTATCTAAAGAAGCACCATCCGTCTATTAAAATTAATATTGTTGACTTTACTGACGGCTTACACAGCTTTGTTAATGTTAGCAATATTGAAAAACGTATAGTAGATTTAAATCTAAGCCGTAGTGTGTTAGGTTCAGTTGTACAACGACTAAATGCTGACTTAGATAGACAGGTAGCATCAACGTCAACTGAAAATGTTGGACATATGTTTGGGATAGACAAGCCTTCAATCTTACTACAAGACAATAACTTGTATTTTTATTTCAATGACATATCATTTGAATCTGTACGCATGAGCGAAGGTATGAACGTAGAACCATTCTATTGGACTCGAGATTTACCTTTACTACCTATGGAACAAATCTATCAAGTAGGTACATTTTTTAAAGAAAACAAACAGTTCTTGCCGTTATTAAACACCCCCGGCAAACCTGCCGCGCAAGTTAATGTTGAAATCAATTTACAACAAAACTTAATAAAGAATGTGTTGTATAAACACTCATGGGACTTTAGCAAATTCCAAGTTGATAAACCTAACATTGATCGCAGTGATTGGTATTCTTGGGCACACACTTCACCTGAATTAGAGAATCTAAATAAAATATTTGATTCTGTAATGCGTGATGTCACTACTGGAATAGATGAAAAACATTTGTTAGCCACAGACAAGACTCCCTTGCTCAGTGTACATAGAACCAAACTGTTTCATTTAATGTCACTAGACAATTAAAAATAATACCTATTTAAGTACGCACTAAATAGCTTTATGACAGACGTAACCTTAAAACAACTTAATTGGAAGTCAGGCGTGCTTGCACCACTTGATGCAAAAAGACCACGATGTAAAGTATTAGAATCTTTGGATGGGGTTAATGGAAAATTAGTAGAAGATGCAACAGACTTAGTCGATTGGCTAATTGTAATAGCCTACGAAACAAACGAGAAATAATATGGAACCAAAAATATTTGAAGAACGAGCTAGATTTAAATCTATTCCGTTGGATTTTCAGTATCAAGATGCCGCAGACTACAACAGTAATTATGAGTATCTAAAAGAAAAATTCTGCAACTATCACTTTGATAAATGGAAAAAAGAAGAAGAAGGCGAATACGTTTCGCTAATTGGACGCTACGACTGGACCGAAGAAGAACGAGCAGCAATCCAAGACCTAATTCCGTGGCTAGAAGAAGAATCAAAAAACGTAGGATGGAACGAACTTACTACTAAACAAGCTCATCCGGGATTTCCAGGCGGCATTAGTCCGATGGTTAAACAAGAAGAATATGACAGAGATATATTTGGAGGTATTGAATTTACACAAGTAGTACCTGAACCAAAAATTGCAGAACATCCTGTATTAAAGAAAATGGCAGAGTACTGGAAATTAAAACGATGCCGCACCCGTGTACATACACAGATGCCAGGACAAGCATTTCCTATGCACATAGATAAACTGTGGCATAGATATCCTGCGGAACCTCACAAAATAACTCGCATGGTAGTAACTCTGCAAGACTACGAGCCAGGACAGCTAATGCAGTATGGTAATTATATACATACAGGATGGCGAGCTGGTGATATACATATATTTGACACGCTCAATACTCCGCACGGTACAGTTAATATGAGCCGAGTTCCTAGAACTATATTTGTGCTAACAGCAGTTCGCACAGACGAGACTGACGAAATACTACGTAATTCTAACAAAGACACACTTCACCGACTATGAAAAAATTATTGACAATTCTTGCATTTTTGTTTTGTTCTGCTGCTTATGCAGGCTCTTACAACGATATTCCTAAAAACGTAACCTTTCTGAATCCGTACGGACCAGGCGGCATTGTTGATATACAGTACAGACACTTTGAAAAGTTTATGTTGGCCAAAGGCATCAAAATGCAAATCATGTACAGGCCTGGAGCTAACAGTACAATTGCCGCGCAGGAATTTATCACGGGTCCAAAGGATGGATCAGTTATCATGATGAACTCTACAAGTAATTCCTGGCTGTCTGAAAATCGTCTTGGCCAGAAAGTTATTGAGCCTATTATTTCCACAGGCGGAGTTGCTAATGTTATTATCACACATCCAGACAGCAAATACAATAATTACAACGACCTGGTAAAAGCACTTAAGGCAGGCGATAAAGACATTAAGATAGGATGGCATGCAGTATCTAATGTTTTAATGGCGCACCAATTTTCCGCAGCTATAAATTCCGACCTCCCATTATTAGTACCTTATAAAACTAGTACCGATTCTGCTAGAGATGTAATGGGTGGACATTTACCGTTAGCGTTTAGCCCTATGAGTACAGTTAAGCCTTTGTTAGAATCGGGCAAGGTAAAAATCATCTTTGGATTTGCATCTAACCCTAATAGTTTACCTGCAGGTACATTGGACATTAAAAAGAGAATCCCATCTTGGAGACATGGTGAAATATTCTTTATAGGACTTCCTCCTGGTACAGATGAAAAAATCATTAAATCCTGGACAGCAGTTTTAAAAGATTACCTAAGTCAAAAAGATACCGATGATGCATTACAGGCTGCATTTATTGGCAAAGATGTTGGCGGACCTGAGCATATCAATGATATGATCCAACATCAAGCAAATGGATTCAAAAAGTACAATATTGAAATAAAATAATTGACTTATTAATATAAAGCATATATAATTGTTCAGTGTGTCTCGTACACACATTTTTAAAAGGAAATAAAATGAAGAAAATCTTAGCAATTCTTGCAATGGCAATCAGTGGTTCTGTTTACGCCGCGTCAGCGACAGTTGAATATCAAAATCAGACGGGTGTAAACGGAACTACTGATAGTTCGTTGTATTTGCTTTCAGTAGCCGAAGATATTAACAAAAACTTTACTGGCGGAGTTAGTATGAACTTTGGTGCAAAGGACTCAAACGGTGCAGTGAGCAACAGCCGTGTTGAAGGGTTCTTAACTGGTAAAACTACTGTCGGAATCGTTAGTCCTTACGTTCGAGTAAGTGTCGGTGAAAAATTTACAACAGTTACAAATTATCCGTACTACACAGTTGAACCGGGAGTAACTGCTCCATTAGGCAATACTGGATTAACTGCCAGACTCGGATATCGTTATAGATCTGCATTTGATTCTGGTTCATATGCAGACACCACTAATACATGGCGTGCTGGGTTAAGCTATGCTGTGACTAAACAAGATACTGTTAGTGTTCGATACGATAGAATTCGTGGAGATACAAATATTAACACAGTTGCATTTGGATACACACGCAGATTCTAATTAGTTGCAAATTAAAAAGGGCCATAGGGCCCTTTTTTTATTATTAAAACATTTATAGTGAGAAGCGTATTTCATAAATAGATTATCACGGAAAACAACATGACCAAATTTAGAGACAAATTCTTTTGCCCAGCTCCTTGGAGCCATTTGTACTATCAAATGAATTCTCCCAGTCCTTGCCATATTATTAGAAACAATCAGTTAAACATGACTGTTGAAGAATATCACAATAGTGATTGGTTAAAAGAAATCAAAACAGACATGGTGGAGGGCAGAGTTCCTAAAGCATGTTCTAACTGTAAAGCAAAAGAAGATCTCGGTTTAAAAAGCACCCGAGGTGCAACATGGAGATATTATAACGTAGGACCTGAACCTGAATATGAAAATATGTGGTTTTACAATAAGTTCGATGTCGACACTCCTAGTCATATACGTAGACTTGAATTGAGATTCAGCAATTTATGTAATATGAAATGTAGAATGTGTGACGAAACTTCTAGTTCAGAATGGGCTCTTGAAAAGAAAAAACACAATCTATCTCCTAGCTCAGTTAATAACATTGGCGGCTTTCAGGATACTAATTCAACGCATGTGATTAGAATCACAGAAGACAAAATAGATGCATTGAAAAATGTTGAGTTATTAACGCATTTACAACGAGTATGCTTTACAGGCGGTGAGCCGTTGCTTATCAAAGAATATTATGACTATATGGATTTTTTGATTGACAGTGGGTTAAACAACCAAACTGATATTGAATTGTTTACCAACTGTAGTGTGTACAATCCTTTATTTGTTGATCGTCTTAATAAATTTAAGCATGTTGAGTTGACTATGAGTTTAGACGGTGTGGGCAAAACTGCAGAATATATTAGACACGGTATGCCTTGGTCGACTATTCAAAAAAATGTTTTAAAGTTTAATAGTTTACCTAAGCCTATTAAACTTTATGTGAACGTAGCTATATCAGGATACACGTTATTAGACGTTTCAAGTTTAGCTAAATTTCTTATGCAATTGTATGAAACCAATCCTACAATAGGTATCAAATGTTACACAGTGTTAATGCCAGGGTTGCGCTTTCAATGCGCACCAATTCATTTGCAAAAAGTGATGTTGACTCAGATGGAGGAAGCTATTGAAACTCTAAACGTTCCTAACTTTGATATTTTTAGAAACGAACTAATCAATCTTAGAACTGAGCTACTTACATGGAAGGAAATCAGAGTTAATACATTTTATGAATTTACTAAACAGTATGATGAAATTAGAAATGAAAACTTTGAAGAAACATTTGGATTAAAATTGTACCCTCCTGCAATTTAAATTAATCATAAGTTTTGACAATTATAATATACGATGTTATAATGCAGGATGACTATTTCTAAAAGCCCTCAACGACATACTTTTCAAGCGAATAACTATATCAGCCGTTGTGAAGAGGAAGGTAAGGAGCCTAGCGAAGATTACTTAGAGCTTTTCAAATCAGCACGACAGCAAGACGAAGAAAACATGATTGATCCAAAATGGCGAAAAGATAATCTTGAATACGATCTGCGTTCAACAGAATGGATTTTAGAAAAGGCCCGTGGCGACGATGTTTATGCTCAAAACTTATATGCTGCCATGTGCAACAATGATTTTATCAAACGTGAAATGTGGCCTATATTAAAAGATCAACGATGGTCTTGCAGTTGGAGATACGCCGGTGGCATTGTGGCAGATATGCAAGGGACAGGTGACTACATTGATTGGTACTGTAGCGGCATTAGAGATACTAGAACACTTAGTGAAAGTGAGCAGGCAGCTTTAACTGAACAAGAACAACTTGCCTATAAAGCAGGTCTAGGCTACGTAGGTGAGGGATGTGTTACTGATGAAATCGAAAACGATCTATATAAATTAGGCTGGATTGTAGTTAAATATAATGGCGAGGATGAATAATGGAAAACCAAACTTTTAAAGTTGAAGATATTTTTGAAGACATACCTGGAGATCCGGATAATGTTATTATGAAACTCCCTCCTGAAATTTGCGAACAGCAAGGTTGGGTAGAGGGAGATACTTTAAATATTAAAGTGGAAAATGGCGCAATGATTATAAGCAAAGTATAATGGCCAAGAACGACGAACTTATTGAACTTATAGGCAAAGTAGAAGAAGTATTGCCCAACAGTACTTTTAGAGTAAATGTAACTAATGTGCAACACCATATACTCTGTTATATGGGCGGCAGGCTAAAACAGCATAAAATTAAAATTATTTTAGGAGATAATGTAAAGGTAGAAGTGAGTCCTTACGATCTTACTAAGGGTCGTATTACATATAGGATGTAATATGAATTTAATTCTTGAACGTGTAAACGCTGTGTGCCAACATGTTCGAGAATCTAATACTCAAGGAATAACTTTTAAAAAGCTGATAGGATCTACTCGTGCTGAATTTAAAAGACGAGATTTTGATCTAACTATTAAAACTAAAAAAGATAAAACTCTTGATCCTAGTGAGTTTTATGTAAATGCATTTTATGATGCAGAAGATGACTGCAATAATGATACTGCTATTGAAATCATTATATATCATAACTTTAGCGATTCTAATGTATTCAATTTAACTCAAATAACAGAACTGTTAATACAGATGTACGATGCAACAGTTCACGAGTTAAGGCATCAATGGCAAAGTGCAGCTCGAAATTATGTTACGTACACTGACAACGAACATAGTCCTTACCGTCGATACTTAAAAGATTCAGATGAATTAGATGCATATGGATTTAGTATTGCTATAGAACTACTACGACATATGAGCAAACAAAGAGCCAAGCGATATATGAGACGTATAAGCATTATGGCTAAAATGCGTAAAGGTACAACATTAGTAAGTCCAAATTTAAAATCATATATTGATCATTTTGGACTAAACAAAGTTACCAAAAAGATATCCAAAAAGGTATATAAACACCTAGACGCTCTTGACAGACGTTACATTTTCATGTAAAATACTAGTATTGTTAAACAGCCCAGGAGCGCAAGGTGTCAAAAGAATTTCCCCTACAACAAGTTTTGGAACTGGCCTGTGCCGCTCAACGATTCAATCAAGCCTATATCAAAGAAGTAGAAAGCGTCTTTGATGTTGACGGTAAGTTCTTGTTCATGAAACACTCTAACAAGGTGCTAGTTCGAAAGGCACTCAAACTGAACGAAACTACTAATGCGGCTCCGGAGTTTGCCCCACAGGATATTACAGTAGAAGATGCAGATCGTGATTTGGCTAACGAGATCCAACGGTATTTTAAGCGACTAATGTTTGCCGCGGTCAAGGGCGATAACGAATTTCAAATTGAAGTAAACACTCTACTTACATTGGCTGTTGTGCCTGATAACAAGATTGGATTTATTGCCTGCTTGCCAAGTGTCTACAAAAGAGACTCTGCTAACAACCAAATTGAGAAACGTGCTAGGAATGCAGATAAGGAATATTTGTCTGCTATTGGATCTAGTGTATTTGACAAGGACTGTGAGATACTGGCGTCCCAACGCTCAAAGAACTTTGATGCGTGGAACGTTGATGCTATAATAGACAATAAGATGGTATCGTGGTTTAGCAAAGTAGATATGAAAGTCGGGCCATGCGTAGTAATTAAAAGTAAAGTCAAAGACCATAGCCTACATTGGAAGTATGGTAATCCGGTGACTCGGTTAAACTTTGTAAAGGCAGTACAATGAGTGAAGAATTTGAAAAGTATGATACCTTTGCCAAACATATGGAAGAACGTTTTCCAAAGATGTTTAGTGGCAAGTATGGTGGATTTGCCTGCGGCGAAGGCTGGTGGCCCATTCTAGAAAAACTGTGTTCTAACATTCAACACTACATTGATTGGAAAAACAAGCAGTCTGAAGTCGTGCCGCAGGTAACAGTGGCACAGATTAAAGAGAAGTTCGGCGGACTACGTTTCTACTATGACGGCGGTGACGAACATATTAATGGAATGGTTCGTATGGCAGAAGCGTGGGCAGATGCCAGTTGTGAAGAATGTGGTGCTCCTGGTAAGAGCCGCGCCAGCGGGTGGATTAAGACTCTGTGTGATATACACGAAGCAGAGCGTCAACAACGAAAGAAAGAATATGAAAATCAAATTAGTCAGTGATCTCCATTTAGAGTTCTCTGACATCAACATTACAAACGATGAAGGCTGCGATGTCTTGATCCTCGGTGGCGACATTATGATCGCTGAAGAACTCTACGATCATATGGAACTGCCCAGTTACAATATGTACGGGGCACTTCCGGATCTAAGTCGTAAACAAGAACGTGTAATGCGATTCCGTGACTTCCTAAAGCGTGTGAGTTTTCAGTTTCCGCATGTGATCTACATTGCAGGCAATCATGAGTTCTATCACGGCAAATGGAATCGCACATTAAAAGTGTTACATGACGAGTGCGCAAAGTTTCCCAATGTCTACTTCTTAGAGCAAGAGA
>Ga0315899_10003021_pt1 | contig 18372 bp, 12 predicted proteins | sample LakEriMetagenome_2_FD_203518 | JGI IMG/M metagenome (GOLD analysis project Ga0315899, IMG submission 203518) | Freshwater fungal communities from buoy surface, Lake Erie, Ohio, United States - Buoy 4 MA112 | ecosystem: Environmental > Aquatic > Freshwater > Lake | place: USA: Lake Erie, Ohio... | reverse complement strand
TGTGGACCCGAAATGAGCGGCATGGGTTGAATGAGTCGCTCGTTAACTACGCTCGTGATAGTCGGTGCAGAAGGGAATCTTGACGTTTCGCCGAAACGAATGAATTCTTTGTTGCCCGGTAAAAACGAGTACGCATTGTTCTTGGCTTGCACGTACCAGGCCGACATCTGCCCGCAATCTTCATTGCCGCACAATCCATCGGGTGCGTTGTGGTATTGCTCCTTGCAGATGCGCTCCATCATGGCTTTTGTCTTTTCGGGCTTACCAACAAACGTGTATAGCAATGCCGCATGATGGCTTGGTTCATTGCCGTGCGCATATTGGCCAATGAGTCCGGTGATGTCGGATTGCTCTCTGCCGGAGGTTTGCGTTGACGCACTGAACATGGAGTCGAGCCATTTTTCGAAAGCTTCTTTGCCGCCGTGATAGGCGATGAGTGTTTCCACGTCGTGCGGAACGAACAACGAATACTGCCATGCGTTTGCTTCGGTATAATTGAAGTCGACTTGGTACGGATCAAACGGCTCGGGGAATCCGCCGTTTCTGCGTGGGCGCATGAAGCCGCTGGTGGGGTCAAACAGGTGCTTCCAACTTTGTGCGCGAACGATAAACTCTTCGTAGATCTCGTAGTTGCCAATCTCTTTCGCGAACTGCGCAATGCACCAGTCGTCGTAAGCAAACTCGAGTGTTTTCGAAACGCTCTCACTAAACTCTTGCGCCGGCACGATACCCAGTTCTGCATATCGCTTCTTTTCATCTTGTGGTCCACGCGCACTGTTCACCATGGCTTTCAGCGCGAGGCCGTGATCGAAGTCGCGAATGCCACGCATGTAGGCATCGTAAATAACCGGCACACTATGGTAGCCAATCATGCAATAGGTTTCGTTACCTGCTAACTCCCAAACGGGCAGTTCACCGCGCTCTTTATAGATTTCCAGAAACGTCATAATCCAGTCGCGTGTGCGCTCGGGTTCGAGCTCGCTCATGAGCGGATGATAGGCACGGAAGGTGTCCCACAAAGAGAACACGGTGTAGCGCCTATAACCTTGTGCGGTGTGTATTTGTTTGTCTTCGCCGCGGTATCTTCCATCCACATCGCTCCAGATGTTGGGCACTGTGTAGCAATGATAGAGGGCAGTGTAGTAATTTGCCAGTACTTCCGGATCCGTTTCTTCGATGGGCGCTTTTGCAAGTACGCTCGTCCATTGCCTCTTCACTTCATCGCGATAACGATCGAAATCCCAATGCGCTGCTTCTGCTGTAAGATTGCGCTTGGCGCCTTCTTCGTCCACACCGCTCAAGCCCACTTTCACGGTGATTTCGGAGGTGGGATCGAAGAGCATTGAGAACACCTGCACCTGTTCCATCACGGTTACGTTTTTTCCATCGCGTTGTTCGTTGTACGAAACATCGAGTTGGGTTAACTCTCGAAAGGGTTTCGAGAATACGGCGTAGAAATACGTGTGCTGTTCTTCTGCCCATCCTTTTGAAATGCGGTAGCCTGAAATGGCCGTGTCGCCGTATGTTTTGAAATCGTAACGCATCAATCCATCACGGTGCATGAAGTCGAGAAACATGCGGCACGAATCACCGGGTGCAAGAAATGTATAGCGATGAATGCCGACGTGGTCAGTGGCGGTCATTTCTGCTTTGATGTTGTAATCGTCGAGCTGCACTTTGTAATAACCGGGTTGTGCTATTTCGCTGCTGTGCGAAAACTTACTCTTATATGCGTCATTCCATTTGTCAGCCGTTTTAATACGATGATTGGTGGGCATCAACAGGATGTCGCAATAGTCGGGAACTCCCGTGCCCTGCAAGTGCGTGTGCGAAAATCCATAGATGTATTCGTCGTCGTAGTGATAACCTCCGCAACCGTCCCATCCTTCGAGGCGAGTGTCGGGCGAAAGTTGTACCATGCCAAACGGAGCGGTAGCACCTGGATAGGTGTGTCCATGGCCACCTGTTCCAATAAACGGATTCACATATTGATAGCCATCGAAAGGCAATTTCAAGTTGTGGGCTTCCGGGTTTTCCGTCAGGGCGGTGTTACCGGTAGTATCCTTTTTAGAGTGACATGCCGCGATGACCAAAGCCAGCGATGCAAGTGAAATGGTGTAAAGTGATTTCATACTATTTGGCTACGCATACATTGCAGTTGGCTCTGTCGTGATTCATGCCCATGTGCAATACAGCGGGTTTCGTGGGTTTTATTTGGTCGTAGAAAATGCTGCGTTGACGATCGTCGAGCAGAAAGGAAATGGCCATGTCACGGCCTTCCACCGCGTCTTTTTTTTGCTTACGAATCTCATTTTGACGAGTGCTCTTATCGTCATCGCTCAAGGAGGAGCGTGATACTTTGCTCAATTCTTTATCGAGTTGCTTCAGCTGTATGGCGGTTGACTTCATGAGCGTATCGACTGCTGAAAGCTGAAAGGCATTCAGCTCACAGGTTCGATTGAGTTGAATGATAAACAACGAATCGCTCGAAGTGAGTTGTGCATGGCTTAAAATAGCTGCGGAAAGCAGAATAACAGCTGATATCAGACTCTTGGCGAACATTGTTCAAATATACATTCTGTTGAATGTTGGGGTGCATTACATTTGCCACGCTATAGGTTTCTTCCCATGTGAAGAATGAAAAGGGAATCGGGTGAAAAACCCGGACTGTACCCGCAGCTGTGAGCATCCGTAGCACCCCGCCGGTCAAAAGCCACTGATTCGTTTTCGAATTGGGAAGGCAGGCGAGGGGGATGCAAGTCAGAAGACCTGCCCATAGCATGCCCGTCTCGGCTAGGCCGAGGCAGGTGCCCGGGAAGAGGCACGGCGGATATGAAGAAACTCTTTGTCCTCATAGCAGGAATCGTGTGGTCGTGGTGTGCCTGTGCACAGCAGACTGACACCATTTCAGGGTATCACCAAATGGAAGACGTGGTGATCGTTGCCCGTGCCACAGATGGCTGGGGACCTTTCAATGCTGTGTCGCCACTCAAGCGGAAGCAATGGATTGGAAGCGATTTGGGTTCTTTTCTGGATGCTCATGGTTTAGCGCATCAACTTACTGCGGGTGCTCCCGGTGCTGCAGGTTCATTGCGGTTCCACGGTTTGTCTTCTGATCATACGCTCTTGACCTGGTATGGCATGCCCATCAATTCGGTTACTCTCGGCACATGCGACATGTCTTTGTTGCCGATGTTCTTCTTTGATTCCGTGTATTTGCGAGAAACGCCTGGTCTGGGTGGAAATGTGCAGCAAGGAATGGGGGCGACCATTAGTCTTGGTAATGCTTCTGTTGAAGAAAACGCTGCTCAAATTTTCACGACATACAACTCGCTGAATAATTCTATGTTGGGTGTCGATTCGAAAGTGAAGATGTCGAAGGAAGGTCGACTCTTCACTTCGCAGGTGCGTGCTTTTCGTCAGCAATTCAACAATCGCTATCGCTATAAAGATACCTATCGCATTGATAGGCCTGTTCTTTGGCAGGATCATCAAGGCGGTGATTTTACCGGGGTTCAGGCCGATTTGAATTACAGCTACAAAAATCAATCGTTGACTGTTCGAAGCTGGTGGCAAACCAAATCGATGGAGTTACCTGCAGTTATGGGCTCGCATGCAGAAGGCTCGGCTAAGCAAGACGATGCGACTTTACGTTCGATGCTTCAATATCATTGGTGGAAGCCACGTGTACAAGCAGGAATTCAACTCGCTCACTCGTATGAGAAATTGCATTACGTGGATGAGCCCGTGGCTATCGATTCTGACATACGCTCGCAGATGCTTTGGGCCAATGGTTGGTTGAATTGGAAACCAATCATTGATTTTTTTGTGAAGGTATCTGCGAGTCAGGCTGCAGTGAATGTGATGAATTCCAACTACGCCGACGGACGTATCAACAAGCCTTGGGGACAATACGCTTTGCAGATGCGCTATATGAATCGCAAGCACGATTGGGAAGGCAGTGCTTCTTGGGAAGAGCGTTTTGGAAGCAGGGGCTGGTCTTCTTCGTTGAGTTATCGATACTACTTGTTGTCTTCACAAAGTTGGTCTCTCTCGCCTTTCATAAATCTTTCGCGCCGCTATCGATTACCCGACATGAACGAGTTGTTTTGGACGCCCGGAGGTAATCCGAATTTGAAACCTGAGTTGGGCTATCACGCCCGAACCGGCTTGGTTGCTTTTTTAGGAAAGGACAAACGGACCCAATGGAGACTGGAACCGACCGTGTTTATTTCACGCGTGAACGATTGGATTCAGTGGGTTCCTTCTGAAGGCTCAGTGTGGTCGCCGGTCAATTTCAGGGAAGCACAAACACAAGGAGCAGAGATGTATGTGCTGTGTGAAAAGTTGACGCGAAACGATCGCACCCGTTATCGATTCGAAACACGCTGGACATTGAACGATGTGTTTTGGACGGATTCTCTTTCTCTGCAAGAACAGCGTCGCATGATATACTCACCGCGTTTTATCGGCTATCAAGGAGCTAGCGTTCAACGAGGCATCCATACCGCTTCTATCGGATATCGCTTCGTGAGTGAGCGATTTACTGATGAAGCGAATACGCCTCATCGGGCACTCGAGGCTTACGGACTGTGTAACGTCTGGTATCAAGCAACGGTGAAAAGCAACAATCTCAGTTTCGACATTTCAGCGGGAGTCGATAATGTGTTCGATGTCGCTTATGAAACGTTGCGCGCCTATGCGATGCCAGGCCGCGTATACCGTGTCGGTTTAACCATTACATACAATCAACGACCAAAAAACAAATCACATGAAATTGAATTGGATAGCGTGCCTGCTCGCTAGCACTGCGATGCTGACGTCTTGTAAGAAGGATGAAGAGCCACAAATAGAAGAGCCATTTTTTGAAGACTATGCAACCGGCGCATATGTCGTGAATGAGGGGGCTTTCCTGGACAACAATGCATCTATAACGCATATTTCGAATGCGGGAACAGTGACGAACGATGTCTATTACCAGGTGAATGGAGTAGAGCTTGGCGATGTGTTCCAGAGCTTCGCCGCGATTGGTAATCGAGGATTTGCGGTGCTGAACAACTCTCAGAAAATTGAAGTGGTCGATTTGAAAACGATGGATAATGTAGGCACTATAACGGGCGTGGATTACCCACGCTATATGGTAGCATCCGGAGCCGGCACTGCTTATCTGACGAACGGTTCATTTGCGGGAACATTGAAAGTGATTAACACGCAAACGCTGACCATTACAGGTTCTGTTGATGTAGGTACCGGACCGAATCAGTTGCTCGCTCGTAGCAATGAAGTGTGGGTGTGCAATGAAGGAGGCTTTGGTTTGGACAGTACTATCAGCGTTGTAAGCACGTCTTCGAATACGGTAGTTGATGTGATTGAGGTGGGGTATCGTCCGGCCGACATTGTGAGCGATGCATTAGGCAATATATGGGTGTTGTGCGCAGGAGAGACGTTCTATGATTCGAACTGGGCTGTATCCGGCCATTCACCTGCTTTGCTTTATCGAATTAATGCAGCTACGCGGGAAGTAATTAGTAGTATTCAAGTTGGACAATTGGGGGATCATCCAAAGCAATTGGAGGTTTCTCCCGATGGCACTGTCCTGTATTATGAGAATGGTGGCATTTACAAGTTTGATTTAATCAATGGTGACATGCCCGGTATTCAGCTCGTGTCGTCAGCGCGTTCGGGTTTGAGTGTTCACCCATCGACCGGTGAAATTTGGTGCGCGAGTATTTCCGATTACACCAATCCGTCGCAAGTGTTTGTATACAGTGCGTCGGGAAGTTTGCGAGCAACACATTCGGCGGGGATCGGGGCGAATGGGGTGGTGTTTAAATAGTGGCGAGTGGCGAGTGGCGAGTGGCGAGTGGCGAGTGGAATTTAAGATCGGAAATTATTCCTTTCGATGTAAAGCATGTTTCAAGAATTTTCAAGAAGTGGACTTTTTATTAGCCACTAGCCACTAGTCATTCGCCACTAGCTATTTCAATTCGCCGCCACCGCTATCACCCTATCCGCTCCCATGGCGCGGTCCCACATGTACATGATTATATGGTAGTCGTTTTCAGTTCCGGCATGTGAGCCTTCGGTAACGCGAATATTTTCGGCGCTTTGATACAGATCACGCAATACAAATCGATAGTTGTAATAGCCCTGCTTTAATAGCAGCTTGGTAGTATAAGCGCCCAGGCCTTTATCGTATGTGCATGCATCCAGTTGCTGATATCGGTTGAATGCTCCTTCAATGAAGATGCCTGCGTCGGAGATTTGTGGCATGATCAGCACGAAATGAACCCACATGTAGTCCGACTCAATATGGTCGTCGCCGGCTTGATCGTTTTTAACGAGAAAGTTTCCGTTAAGGTCTTGCCAATTGCTATAGGCGCGCTTGCCTTCCGGAACAGCCGGTCGCAAATACACATGATAGCCATCGTCGAGCTGCGCTATGTGTTCTACCTGCGAGCTTTGATAGCGAACATCCTTCACCTCAAAGAAGCGCCACTCAGCGCAGCCCTCGAAGGTATTTTCACCTGAGAAATAGTCGAAGGTCAACACATCTGGTTGAATGAAGATAGGCTTTAAAAAAGCGGAGGCTCTTTTCCAATCGAAATTCTGTATGATGATTGCGTTGATGTCACCCATGGGGTCGTTGATGGAAAACCCTTTGTGGGCCAGGTCGAAATCGACTTCCTGATGGGTATATCGATTTGCAATCACACTACTTGCATGAACAGTACTTCGAATGGTTGCCTGTAATTCATACAAGATGATGCGCTGACTGAAAATCCAGCTAGAACGGTCGCTTAAATCAGTTCCTTCGAATACTACAAGCGCATAGTTCCCACTTATCGTGGGCTGGCTCATGTCGGTGGGATAATCAAAGTGGTAATGGATGTAGTCGTGAAGTGTATTGAAGCTGTTTTCGATGTTGGAAATCTGATCGGTAGCAAAACCACGAATGTATTGGTTCGACTCAATAGCAGATGGTATCCAATCGTGCGAGCAGTGAATGACGCCAAATCTCAGCGATTCAAATTCCTCTGCAAATATGTCGAAGCGAATTTCCAGCTGTTCACCGCCGCCCAAAGCAACAATGGGGTAGCCCAGTGGATTACCGACAGGAAAGCAGCGAATCGTATGGACGTTTTCGCGGTAGCATTTATTTTCGATTACCTCACTGGCGTGAGCTTTCGAAAACACGAGCAGCGTAAGTAGCAGCATTCTCATTAGCATACCGCTAAGGTCGTATAAAAAAGGGGATGCCGCTTTGCCTTTTTAGAAGATGCCACACGGTTTCACATTAAGAGCTCTGACGCGCTGCAGCGTGACTTCTTTCGAACTCGTGGCGCTTGTTTAGCAACACTAGCCACCCGCCTTACCCTAGGTTCTCGGACGCGCTGCAGCGTGACTTCTTGCGAACTCGTGGCACTTGTTTAGCAACACTAGCCACCCGCCTTACCCTAGGTTCTCGGACGCGCTGCTGTGTGACTTCTTTTGAACTCATGTCACATGTTGAGCAACACTAGCCACCCGCCTTACCCTAGGTTCTCGGACGCGCTGCAGTGTGACTTCTTTTGAACTCATGTCACATGTTGAGCAACACAAGCCACCCGCTTTACCCTAGGTTCTCGGACGCGCTGCAGCGCGTCCTTACCCAGGGCGATAATAGGGCCCGCTGCGGCTTCCAAGGGGCTGGTTTCTGATTACTTTTGTGTCATGCTCCGCACTTACATCGTGTTAGTGATTGTTGGCTTGCTTGCAGTGGTTGTCCCTTCCTGCAAAAGCAAGCCTGCTGCAGTGCCTATGGTAGGACGCTACTACACCGGTGTGCTGTTCGGTAAGCCATATGCCATCGATGTGGTGGGCGATTCTGCCGACTACCGCGCGAGCATTGATTCCATCGTACTTGTTTACGAGTCGTTGTTCAATACGCTCGACCCGAACTCGTTGCTTGCGCGCATTAACTCGTACTCAAGTCGTGATAGTATGTTTACGTTCGTTGACAGCACACATGCCTTCGGCTTGGTGTATGACTGGGCCAAGGACTTACATCGCAATACACTGCAATATTATGATCCGACCATTGCGCCTTTGAAGCGGGCTTGGTTGGTGACGAAGAGTAAAGGCGAGCTTGAGCCCAATCTCGATTCGTTGTATGCCTTTGTTGGGTTTGACCATTCGGACAAAGGCGAGGTGCTAATTGATTTGAACGAACTAACTTCCGACGGCTATACCTATACAAAGTCACAGATTCGAAAAACGGATGCACGCGTTGAGCTTGACTTTACAATCATGGCCGGAGCGGCTGCGCTTGATGCAGTTGGTGCTTTTTTCACGGAAAGAGGTGTGTCTCAATTCCGCATTAAGTATGGCCGCAGTGTGATTTGCGGCGGCAAAGCGATAGTGGATACATTGCACGTAGTACCCATGGGCATTGGTTATGATACTGCCGATCAGTATTTGCGTCTGTCAGGGGCTGCATATGCTGCACGAACGGCGCAGGATAAAATGGGAATGATTGATCCAACCTATGGATACCCGGTCAGCAATGAAATGGTGTTTGTGGGAGTTGCAGCGCCAACTTTGGTAGAAGCAGAAGTATTCAGTGAAGCATTCATTGTGATGGGGCTCGATCGTGCTTCGGACTATTACACGCGAAATGAGCAATCGCGTATTGAGTCTTTCATGTTGTATGAGCGCGAAGAACAGCTCCAAAGCGCCTCGACGGAAGGTTTTGATCGTATTATGTTGCACGCCGATTCTGTCTCAAATCCATGAGTGATTCCATTCTTCTGTTGGCCATAGAATCGAGCTGCGATGAAACATCGGCTTCCGTATTGAGCAATGATCGCGTGCTCAGTAACGTCATCGCGACGCAAAAGGTGCATGAAAAATATGGAGGTGTTGTCCCCGAATTAGCTAGTCGTGCTCATCAGCAGCATATTGTTCCTGTTGTGCAGCAGGCGCTCACAGAAGCAACGATTGAATCAAAACAGTTGAATGCTATCGCTTACACCCAAGGGCCCGGTCTAATGGGGGCGTTATTGGTAGGAACCTCGTTCGCCAAGAGCATGGCTATGGCTTTAAACATTCCTCTCATACCGGTTCACCACATGCGAGCGCACATCATGGCGCATTTCATTCGAAATACAAGTGATCAGAAAGTGCCGGAGTTTCCATTTATATGTCTTACAGTGAGTGGAGGACATACGCAAATAGTCCTAGTGAATTCACCGCTCGATATGCAAGTGGTGGGAGAAACCATCGACGATGCTGCCGGCGAGGCACTCGACAAGGCCGCGAAGGTCATGGGGTTGCCTTATCCCGGTGGTCCGCATGTGGATCGTTTGGCGAAAGAAGGCGATGCGCACAAGTACACATTTACTACTCCGAGCATAGCCGGATTCAATTATAGTTTTAGCGGACTTAAAACGAATTTGCTCTATTTCTTGCGAGAAAAAAACGCACAGGACTCTAGCTTCATTGAGCGAGAGTTGAATCATATCTGTGCTTCCTACCAATGTGTTGTTACCGAGTATTTGCTCGCTAAACTCGAGGCTGCAGCGATTCATTACAACGTGAGGCAAGTTGCACTTGCCGGAGGGGTTTCTGCGAATTCAGCCTTGAGAAGTAAACTGTCACAATTGTGCGAACGCCGCGGTTGGGAAGCATTTATTCCTCCCATGGGGTATTGCACGGATAATGCCGCTATGATCGGCATTAGCGGTTACTACCAGTTCCTGCAGGGGCATGTGGGCGCTTGGAATGATGTTCCGCGCGCATCGTGGCCACTCGAGGGTTCGTTGCGCTAAAATCAGATTTTAATAAACGCTACCGATGTATTCGATTCGTTTGCACGAAGCACATAGCTTCCTGCAGGCAGAGAGGCTATGTCTATGCCGTTGCGTGAATAGGATCCACGATAGACAGATTGTCCTGTGAGATAGACAATCTCGATTTCGGCCCCTATTTCAATACCCTCCACGAATAGTTTGTCAGCTGCCGGGTTTGGATAAATAGCCACTGCGTTGTTAGTTACCTCCTGCACATTGAGCGGTTCTGTGACCTGAATATAGAATGCGCCGAGCTCTCCATCATAGCCGTCGGTCTGGATGTAATAGTTCGCTCCCGGAGTAAGTCCGCAATAGGTAAGCTCTGATGAGTACTCATTGCCGTTGCATGCTGCCTCCATGTCGTCGTTGGCAGCTATGTAATTAATGGCGGATGGGTTGGTGCAATCGTCGGCAGTGCACAATGCAATTTGGGTGTCGATGACTCCATCCTCAAAACAGGTGCTGATGAAAACACAGCCGGAAGCAGGCGCAGTGAAACTAAACCAAAGGGTATTGTCGAGTGTGCCATCGCACCAAGCGTTGAGGCAATCGCTTTCAGGGTCGTTACCGGGAAGATTTGCAGGCATAGATTCATTTTCTTCTATCGTCGCAAAAGAATTGTCAGCCATTGTCGGTGTATCATTTATGACAAGCGCTGTTGCTGTGCATAGGTTGTCGTTATCTTGGAATTGGCAGCTGCCTAGTGTCACGGGTACTAGTGTGCCATTTTGTGCATCTACATAGTAGAAATCGAGAAATGGCCCATTATTGTTAGCCATCGGAAACGTAAATCCGGCTGCGGCTATAGTGTATCCTAATCCATTCAGCGCTGCAATGGCAGCAGGTATACAATAATAATCAAATACAAGCTCGAAACCAGTGGAACCTGAAATGAATACACCCATAGTGAAGTTGTCGGAAAAGAGCTGATAGCCTTCCAAGTTGAAGTTGCCGTAGCTCAAATCACTAATTAAAATTGAATCCAGTTCAACATTCGTTAATTGAATAATCTCAGCATCAGTCGATGCATTTAGAAAATGAATTGGCATTGCTTCATTAGTTGAAGCATATTGTTGAGCGCCTTCGAATAATAGAAGTTCAAGTGGCTCATAGTTGCTAAAACCTAAGGGATTTAGCAATCCGGAGATTGCTATTTCATAGTTCAATGTGGAGTTTAGGTTTATTTCTAGGCTTGCTAGTACAATGGTTTCATCCAAACTCGTCGAAGGGTGAATACTTACTACATGTTCACCGGTAGCATCAACGGGTATGTATTGCGAGCAAGTCAGGAAAGCGAAATCATCGAGGATGAGTTCTCCGTCCAAGCGCACATCCACTAGAACCACCGAAGGATCGGCGCTTACATGAATGAAATTGACCAATGCAGATGGCTGACCTGTATTGACAGAGAGAAAGAAAGGACCAAATTCGCCGCCCCAACCATCTACTTGAATGAGATAAGTTGAACCGGGTGTTAGGCCATCCATGGTGATTGTCGAGGAGTAAACGTCTCCATCGGTACAACCTCCTTCCATATCGTCATTGGCTGCGACAAAACTGTATGTTGAGTAGTCAGCACAGTTCTCAGCCGTCCAAAGCGCAATCTGAGTGTCGAGCGTAGATCCGGTAATGCACGTGCTGATAACGACAGCTCCATTTGCCGGGGCCACGAAGCTATACCACATTGAATTTTGAACGGCTGGGTCGTCGTTGCACCAGGATGTTATACAGGAATTTCCACCTATCGATGCCGGTGGTAAGACTTCATCAGTATCGGCCGTCGCATCTGTGTTGTCCCCTTCAGCAGCGGCACCATCTACTTCGATGAGCTCTGCATTGCACGGAGTGTCATTGGTTGGTTGAGCAATCGCTGCAATCGACAATAAAAGAAAGGCCAGGGTAGAGGTTAATTTCATGGTTAAAGGCTTTCGTGCGAAAATAGTGAAATAGTGAAATGGTGAAATAAAGAAATGGAGAATGGAGAACGAAGAATGGTGAAAGGATGTATTGGTAAAGCATTGAAGTAGGCGCCTTATATCTATCACCTATTACCTATTACCTATCACCTATCACCTATCACCTCACCCCTTCAACCCAAGGGTCTCCCCCTGCTGCATCATAAACGCATACGCCTCATCGTAGTCGTTGCGTATCACACCGTCGAGGATTGCGTCTTTGATGGCGTTCTTGATAATGCCGATTTCGCGGCCGGGAGTTAAATTGAAGATGCGCATGATGTCTTCTCCGCTGATGGGCGGTTGGAAGTTGCGAATGCGGTCCTTCTCTTCGAGCTCGATCAGTTTTTGAACGACAATTTCGTAATTGGCCAAGTAACGCTGCACCTTGGCTTCGTTCTTAGAGGTGATGTCGGCGCGGCAGAGTTTCATCAGCTCATCAATATCGTCGCCGGCTTCGAATAGCAATCGACGAATGGCGCTATCAGAAATTTCTTCTTTCGTAAGAGCAATGGGACGTAGATGAAGCAGTACCATTTTCTGCACAAACTTCATCGAGTGGTCGAGAGGTAATTTTAATCGGCCGAAGATCTTCGGAACCCATCGTGCTCCGACGTCTTCATGTCCGTGAAACGTCCAGCCGATGCCTTCTTCAAAACGCTTGGTGGGCGGTTTGGCAATGTCGTGCATGATGGCCGACCAGCGCAGCCATAGGTTGTCAGATGTTTCGCAGACATTATCCAAGACTTGAAGTGTGTGATAAAAGTTGTCTTTGTGCGCTATGCCATTTCGTTTTTCAACGCCATACAGTTTTACCATTTCGGGAAAAAAACGATGGAGCAGGCCTGTGTCGAATAGAATCTTGAATCCAACAGAGGGCTTTGCACAGAGAATAATCTTGTTGAGTTCTGTGGTGATGCGCTCCATGGAAACGATGTTGAGACGTTCGGCATTGCGTTTTATGGCATCGAACGACTCTTGCTCTATGCGGAAATGCAATTGATTGGCAAATCGCACTGCGCGCATCATTCGCAAGGGATCGTCGCTATACGTAATATCGGGATCGAGCGGCGTTCGCAGAATTTTTTTCTCCAAGTCATCCAACCCTCCGAATGGATCAATCACCTCTCCGAAATTTTCAGATTGCAGCGATATGGCCATTGCATTGATCGTGAAGTCGCGTCGGTTCTGGTCATCTTGAAGAGTCCCTTGCTCAACCTGAGGATTGCGAGATTCTCGGGAATAGGATTCTTTGCGCGCATTGACAAACTCCAGGTCCCATTCGCCAAAGCGAAAGTGCGCTGTGCCATAGGTTTTGAAGATGTCAATCTTTTTAATGCCAAGTGCTTTTGCTGCATTCCGCGCTAATTCAACACCGTGCATGTTGGCCACAAAATCAATATCCGTGTTCGGTCGTCCGAGCATCAGATCGCGCACAAATCCACCAATGATATATACTTCCACTCCGAGCTTTTGGGCCTCAGCTTGGATAATATGAAACACACGATGTTGTATGTCTTGCGATAAATTCATACGGCGCGCAAATATCGGAAAGAGAATTGTACGGATGCATGCGAAAAAGAAACGCCGGTTATTCAGACCGGCGTTGTGCTTTTATTGTTGGCGTTTATTTCTTCAGCAATGGTTGTATCCAGCTGCCACGGCGATTTGTTATGCGCAGCAAATAGGCGCCGGTCTGCAAATGGGCCACATCTATCATGACTTGAGCAGCTGTCAATTGCAATTGCTCTATTAACCGTCCTTGCATGTCGAAGAGGGTTACATCGTTCGTGTTGTCCATCATCGATAGGTCTATCATGAGCATTTCCGTCATCGGATTTGGCCATGCATGGAAACGTACAATTTCACCTTCATCCAGTGAAGCAGCGCCACCTGTGAAGTGCAAATCGTCGATGTCGATGTAATTACCGATTTGTGGATTATTCCCGGCACCGGCTCGAATGATAATAACGCAAGTGTCAGGAGTTTCGGAATTAAGAAGCGATATGGGAATGTTGAGATTTGTCCAAGCCTGCTCAGACTGACTAATCTCTGCAACTCCGGTTGCGATTGTGTCTCGCATGCCTGTTGCGTCATTTATACTGGTAAAGAAACACGATACTCGTGCAAAATCATCACCGGAAATACTTGAGCGGAATTGGCATGATAGAGCTGAGGGAATGGCATTGATTGGAAACCCGGGTGAGCCATATTCTGACAATGCATCATAGGCACCGGTAATGATGTATGAAGGAAATGCAGATCCTTCAGGACTTTCTGCACAAGCGATTTTGCAATAGTAATTTCCTTGAGTGCCGGGTAATTCCTGAGTGACGCCATACTGGCTGCCTGTAAAGAAAGGTATTACATTGTTGGTAGTCCAGTTAGTGGGTGATGGATAACCTGCAGAGTTATTCCAGGTTTCAAAACTTCCATTTGGAATCGTTTGACTGTGGAATGCAGAGGCGGCCAGAATCAAACAAGCGAAAACATACTCCCTGAGCTTCATGTTGATATATGTTGTTGTCCAGTGAAGATACCGAAGAACAGTCCATGCTGAGGAGTTGGTCAGCATCATTTACAACAAGGCCTTGTGTATTGAAAAAACTTAGTCGATGATACACAGGCGATGAAATCCGGAATCATACTGAATCAAATAAACGCCACTTGTCAGTTCATTGCATGGGTTTAATCCGAATTGAATATCCGATTTAATCACCCGTCCATAGCAATTGAATAAAGTTCCTGTTTCACGTTCAGGCCAGTAAAAAAAAGTTTTTGCAGGACAGGGATATATGGGTGTTACTGCCTCTGCATGGTTGTCAACAGCATTCGAAACGTTGCTAGCCCCCGGCGTACCCGCACTGTATATGACCTCGGAGCCACCATCGGGCATAAGAGCCCATGTCTGATTTTCCGCCGGGCTGAACCCTGAGGCGCGATCAACGATTCGTGGTTTGCCCTCTTCGATGCGATACATTAACAGCTCTTCTCCTGATCCGAGTTTGAAGTTAGAATGATTGCGACCTTGCTCCATGTCGTCGTCGAGCCAAAACAGCATGAATGAATTTGCCGGCAACAAGGTGTCGGGTAATTTCCAACGATTCCAATTGCCTGGATCATCAGTTAAGAAACAACCGGAAAGTGAAATGGAACTAGCGCTTGTATTGTAGAGTTCTACCCAATCATCAAATTCGCCGGCATTATCTGCAATGATTGATTGATTCGAAGCACACACTTCATTGATTCGCACACCGAGCGTCGATCGCGTTATCCAATGAAAATCGGGAGTGCATGGAATGGAACTGCTTCCGTTAATGATAGCCCGATAATACAGTTTGTCTTGCCCAGTGTTGAATAGAGGTCCTTCATAGATGTATTCTCCATCCTGAGTTTCCATCATCGTTCCTGAATTATAGGAAACACCATCCCAGGAATAGTTGGCTTGCACTGAGTTGACCTCGCCATCTATGCGTGCCTTCATCGAAACCGCATTGGTGTCGATGCGTTGAACGATCCAATGAGCATCGAATCCGGTTGAATATGATTCGAGTTCATCGAGCGCATTTATACGCCGCGACTCTGCGAAGGGCAGAATGCCATAAGGCACATGGTTGCAGCAGCCTTCCCATGGAGCTTGCATAAATGCATTCATGTCATATCCGAAGTCGAGCGAGTAATAAGGGTCTTCAGCGACGTGAGGCTGAATCAAGTTTTGCCAATGATCTATTTGCAGCTCAAGCGAATCAGGGTGAAAATAACTGTTGCAAAGTGCATCGATATGCTGGCTGAACTGGTCGCGATAATCAGCGTTCTGCATGAGACGAGTATACAGCGGACGGTCTTCTCCTTGTGGTGACCAGTTGTATATGGGTCTATTCGTCCAGTCAATGCCAATCCAGTCGATGCCTAGTGTGTTGTCCAGGTCATAGGGAATAAATCGAAATCGATCGGTCAACTGATCATGATACAAATAGAAATTGTTTTTTAGATAGATATGGTTGTCCCAATTGCCCAATAGTATGTCGATAGCGGCAATCTTCAAGTATTCTGAAACGTCAAATTGAAGAGGCAGAGCACACGGTAGGTTAGAAGCGGAAGTGTTGTTGAGCGTTGAAATAAAAGTGGCCAGATCCGAATAGTCGTCGAGGTAGTCATTCGTTTTTAGTTCGTAGTGTCGTGTCCCCCACAAAGCGAACTTGTAATCATCGGGGTTGTTGCTGATGAAGTCTAAATCGGCTGGGTACGTGCACTTATACAGGTTGCCATCTCCTTGTCCGTCGAAGTAAGCAGTTGCCATTTCCTCGTCGATATGTTCGACGTTCAGGTAAACTCCGCGGTATTCGTTGTTGATATAGAGACGTGCGTAGGATGTTCTGGCCGCAGCGATTCCACTCTTGCGAAACAGGTCATGCGATAGTTTACTGCGCATGAGTGATGGGTCATTCACGGTTGCAAGCAAGTTCAACTTCTCCAAGTTTTGCCAGTCGCCACCTTCATCAAAGGTGTTGAATGAAATTTTGAATGATTTTTTAGCAGCGGTCAAACTGGTGTTGCCGCGTAAGCGAAGTCCCACGAGCCCTACAGAATCGACCAGTGATTCGCTTTCATATATAAACGAAGCCGGAAACTCATGTTCGTTCTCGAGGTTGGTAATCATCCATTCGAGGCTGTCGGGGTCGATGGTGATGTAGATGGAAGTGACCTCGTTTTGGGGAAACACAGGTCCAAAGTTAGGAATAGTTTGTCCCTTGAATGTGCTAAGAGTCCATAGAAGAGCAAGCGAAAAGAATACGCAGCGCATCAAAAGTCGCTTCATGCATGCTTGCGTTTATACTTGTATAGCTGCGCGGGTTTGTGCAATACACCCTTTTGTTTTTCCTCCAAAGCGGTAAGGTGATCGCCTTTGAGAATGTTCTTTCTGAAATTTCGCTTGTCTAGTTTTTTATCGAGAATAATCTCGTGCAGGTGTTGCAATTCAGAAAGTGTGAATTTCTCAGGAAGTAATTCGAAGCCGATGTTGTCGGCCACCAGTTCATGACGAAGAATTTCAATAGCGCTGTCGACAATTTCATTGTGGTCGAAGGCTAATTCGGGAATGCTGTAAACATCGACCCATTTTGTTTTGCCGGCAAAACTGGAAGCTTTCGGCTCGAACTCGTCCATTTTCACCAGTGAGTAATAGCCAACCGTTATAACACGCCTTTCGGGATGCGCCCTGAATAGGCGCAGCCACTCTTGGTCCTTCAAATTCTGAACACGCTTGGGGTCTCCGAAAGTGCGAAACTGTTTGAGGTAAATTCCTTTTAAGCTGGTGAGTTCTTTTAAGACACGCTTAGCGCACTGGTCGAGGCTCTCTTGCTCTTTCAACAAGTCTCCGGGAAGGGCCGTTTGTTTTCGAGGGAGTTTTTTGTCATTTCCTGCATGTTTTTGTTCAATAAGCAAAACTTTGAGTTTTTTCTCATCAAATCCAAATACAACACAGTCTACAGAAACGTCCATCATGAATTAAAGGGTGTAGTGATTTCGCTCGGCTAAGATAAGCGTGTAGAGTTGTTTATAAAATGGCTTTTGTAAACGAATGGCTTTTCTCGTTTCCGCTCCAACTTGCTTGTATGAATATGAAGAAATTCTCCATTCTTTTCTTAGCCTTGTTTTGGTGCTCAGCACTCGTTTCGCGTGCTGCTACGGTCGATACTCTGTCGGTCTACAGCAAGGCCATGCAAAAGGAAACCCGCTGCGTGGTCATAGTTCCCAAAGGGGCTGAGGCTAATGCACTGCCTGTGCTTTATTTATTACATGGATTAGGGGGCAATCATCAATCATGGCTTCAAATTAAGCCGGAGCTTCCTAGGCTGGCCGATGAGATGCAGATGTTGATTGTTTGTCCCAATGGCGGTCTTCGCAGTTGGTATCTCGATAGCCCGATAGATTCGTCTTTTCGCTACGAAACGTACATGATTCAGGAGCTCATCCCCTATATCGATTCGCATTTTAGTACAGTCAAAACTCGCGAGGGTAGGGCCATAGCAGGGTTGAGCATGGGGGGGCATGGTAGTCTGTTCTTGGCTATTCGCCACTCGGAGGTGTTTGGGGCGGCTTGCTCCACCAGCGGTAGTGTTGATCTTCTTAAAAAGACGTTCTCCTGGAAGTACAAGGAAATGATATTGGGCGATACGATTTGTTGCAAAGAGAACTGGGTGAGTAATTCAGTAATGACGATTGCAGATGAATTACAGCCTGGTCAACTAGCTATTCATATTGATTGTGGCACCGAGGATGATTTATACATGCCCAATAAGAGATTACATGAGAAATGGGGAGCTATGGGCATTGAACACGCATATATAGAAGGTCCGGGGAGGCATGACGCCGCCTATTGGAACAGGAGTATCGATCCAATTCTTCTATTCGTCCACCGATTTTTCGAGAAAAAATAATTTTAAGTAAAAACACTGTTTTCTCCTTTATTTATCTACATTGCGTACTTTTTACAATAAGTCGGAAGCAGTTTAAATAGACAAACCAAATCCAACCACGATGACACAACCATCAACTACACAAACGGCCAAAGGTGCTTTAGGTAC
>Ga0315899_10003019_pt1 | contig 18376 bp, 19 predicted proteins | sample LakEriMetagenome_2_FD_203518 | JGI IMG/M metagenome (GOLD analysis project Ga0315899, IMG submission 203518) | Freshwater fungal communities from buoy surface, Lake Erie, Ohio, United States - Buoy 4 MA112 | ecosystem: Environmental > Aquatic > Freshwater > Lake | place: USA: Lake Erie, Ohio... | reverse complement strand
CTCTAATATATAATGGTCAATCAGTTCACTGGCACTGGGCTTGTATTTCAAACCAATTAAATTCGCATGCAGGGATTCATCTATACTATTAAAGTGCACACATAATAAACCTACTTCTTTAGCTGGAGCAGGTACGACATTTAATTTTATCTCTGTCATAAAGGCCAGGGTACCTTCAGAGCCTGCAATTAAATTACAGAAATTAAAATCAGGGCCTCCTGCCGTAAAGGGATCCGAGTCTACTAAAATATCTATCGCATAACCTGTATTTCTTCTTAGTACCGATTTTTTAGGGAACTCTTTTCTTATCTCTACTTGATTATCATAGTTACTCAGCATGCTACGAACCGATTTATAAATACTGCCTTCCAAAGTATTCAATTCACATTTTGAGTGAAATTCATCGGTAGATACACTATTAAAAACAGCTTCCGATCCATCACTTAAAAAAGCTTTCACTTCTATTAAGTGTTCTCTGGTACTTCTATATACTACTGAATTGGACCCACAAGAATTATTACCTACCATGCCCCCCATCATGGCTCTATTGGCAGTAGAAGTTTCTGGGCCAAAAAATAATCCATGGGGTTGTAAAAATAAATTTAATTCATCGCGAATCACACCGGGCTGCACACGCACCCAGCCTTCTTCTTTATTGAGTTCAAGAATTTGATTGAAATGTTTAGAGACATCTACAATAATTCCATTGCCCACCACTTGTCCTGCTAAAGAGGTACCCGCCGTTCTTGGAATTAATGAAGTTTGATGTGCAGAGGCAAAAGCTATGAGCTTTGAAATATCTTGCTTCGTTTTTGGAATGGCTACAGCTAGCGGCAGCTCTCTATAACTAGAGGCGTCCGTTGCATACAAAGTTCTGATCATTTTATCGAAAAAAAGATCCCCCTCCAATTGTTTTGCAAGTTGTTTTAACTGCTCCTTCATAATGATTCATTCAACTTCGCAAAAATACTAAATAAAATACTAAGGCTTAATGTAGAAACCCAATTAAACTAGAGCGAATTACCAATTTAATGTTTTCAAATAAGCGGCGTCCTCTTTAGCACAATCTAATTCTGTAGTACCTGTATAGGCTTCTTGTTCAACAATATAATATTTTACACCTTGCGCTGCTGCTTGAGGTAATAAAGATTTATAATCGATACTGCCTTTACCAATAATACAAGACTCAATGCCAGTAGCTGTTTTAGATAAATCTTTTACATGCACTAATTTAAAACGATTAGGGAATTTTTTCATATAAGCAATAGGATCAACGCCTGCTGCCACTGTCCAATACATATCCATTTCAAAATCAACCGTATCTGGATTGGTAGACTTCATCATTAAATCTTGTGGCACCACTCCATCCATTGGTACAAAAGAATAATCGTGGTTATGGTAAGCAAAACGAATGCCATTTTTCTTAGTAATCTCTCCGCAAGCATTGAACTCATCAGAAAATTGTTTGAAATTATCAAGTGATTTTTGCGCTCCTTTATGTGGACATATTAAATACTTCATGCCAATCTCAGCCGCCCCGGCTGCCTTGCGTTCAAAGTCTTGAGTATTGTTGCAATGTGATGAAACCATATTCATTCCTAAATCATCTAATACTTTTTTCAACTCTGTATTTTTCATTCCCCAAAAAATACCCTTTTCTCCTTCAAAACCTTCTAATTGTTTGTAACCAGATTTAGATAAATATTTTAATACGCCCATCGTGTCTTTATATAAAGCTTGCTTCACTGTCCATAATTGAATACCGAATGGATTTGATTTTCCGGTCATCGCCATTAATTCCTTACCAAATGGCATGCTTATTGCCGCACCTGCTAATGCCGTTTGACGCAGGAAGTTTCTTCTTGAATTGTTCATAAAATCGTTTTTAAAGTTCAGTCGTTAATAATACGAATGCCATTTTTTTGCACCGTTTGAGATCCCATTTGGAAGTTCTATATAATATAGAACAAGCTATCGTTTACTAAGTAGCCCAAGCCTTATCTCCTTTTTTGTAAGGTACAGTACCTTCAAATCTACCAGGTACGGCGATATAGCGTAAAGCCTTTGTAGCGCCTACTTCAGAGCTAAAGAATCCCCATAGGGTTAATTCTTTTAACATAGTAAAGTAATGCTTGGTCTCCTCTGGCTTCTTCGTTTTTTGAAACTCTGCCGCTTCTTTATCTAATTCAGTTAAAAAAGCAGTTCGCTCTGCTGGACTAGCTTCCATGAATGCTTTTCCCATCTTCGCTTTTGAATCTTTAAGTTGCAAGGCTTTCATACCTTCCATAAAAGCAGTTTGGTCTTTTGCTTCATAACAATCATTTACGATCACTGTCATAAACTCACCCACTTTTGCTTCTTTGGCGCCAGGGGTATCTGTTGCAGGTAAAATAGTTTCAGCAACTTCATTTAAAAATGAAATATCGTCTTGTGAAAATTTTAAACCTGTTGTACCAGTAGTACAACCCGATAAAAATGCTTCTGCACCTAAAACGGTTCCTCCCATTATAAGTGCTACTCTTGATAAGGCTTCTCTTCTATTCATCATAAAATAGTATTTTAAATATTATAAATTATAAGTTTCCTTTTTTCAATTCGTTTACTGCAAATTCTGCAGCGCGTGCTGTAAATGCCATATAAGTTAAAGAAGGGTTCACGCAAGAAGAACTTGCCATGAAAGCTCCATCTGTTACAAATACATTCGGCGCATCCCATACTTGGTTGTTGCCATTCAAAACAGATGTCTTAGGATCTCTACCCATGCGAGCGGTACCCATTTCATGTATGCCTCTTCCTGGAGTGCCCTCACTATTATTAGCAATTACATTTTTAACCCCTGCTTTTTCTAACATCTCTTGAGCATCTGCAACAATATCTTTGCGCATTTTCTTTTCGTTCTCTTTTAATTCGCAATCGATATTCAATACATTTAAGCCCCACTTGTCTTTTACTGTTTTGTCAAGTGTTACTTTATTGGTGGGGTCTGGCAACATTTCACCAAAGCCACCCATACCAATGGTCCAGTTACCTGGCTCTGTTAAGGCATCTTTATAATCACCACCAATAGAAAATTCTGCAACATCTCTTTTCCAGTTTTGACGCGTACCACTTCCTTGATAACCAAAGCCACGCACATAATCACGTTTATCATCTCCTACATTTCTAAAACGAGGAATATAAAAGCCATTTGCACGACGACCAAATGTATATTTATCTTCATATCCTTCCACAACACCTCTTGCACCTACTCCTAAATGGTGGTCCATTAAATTTTTACCCAATGCATCACTGCTGCTACCTAAACCGCCTTCCCAAACATCGGTAGCAGAGTTCATCAATAACCAAGTGCTATTTAAAGTAGAAGCATTGACGAAAATAATTTTTGCATTGTACTCAATGGTTTTATTGGTTTCTGCATCTAAAACCATCACCCCTGTGGCACGTTTTTTATCTTTATCGTATTTAATTTCAGTAACAATACTCCAAGGCCTTAAAGTTAAATTACCTGTGGCCATCGCTGCAGGTAAAGTAGAAGACTGTGTACTAAAGTAACCACCGAATGGACAACCCAACCAACATTTATTTCTAAACTGGCAACCAGGTCGGCCTTCATGCGGTACTGTAATAATGGCTGTACGACCTATAATTAAATGACGAGACCCTTTATACACTTCTTTTAATCTTGCAGCAACATCTTTCTCTACGCAGGTTAAATCCATGGCAGGTAAAAATTGTCCGTCAGGTAAAACAGCTAAGCCATCGCGGTTACCACTAATGCCTGCAAATTTTTCTACATAATCATACCAAGGTTCAATTTCTTTATAACGCACAGGCCAATCCACTCCATGACCATCTTTTACATTGGCTTCAAAATCTAAATCGGACCAACGATACGATTGACGACCCCACATTAATGAACGACCTCCCACATGATATCCTCTAAACCAATCGAAACGTTTTGTTTCCACATAAGGACTGTCTTTATCTGAACACCAATAATCTAAATTGGTTTCGTTTAAAGGATAATCTCTTTTTAAAACTGGATAGTCTTTAATCATTTCCTGCGTACGTGTGCCACGATGCGGATGATCCCATGCTTCTTTATCCGCGTTTACATAATCCTTAATGTGTTCAATGTTTCTACCACGCTCTAACATTAAAACTTTTAATCCTTTTTGCGTAAGTTCTTTTGCTGCCCATCCGCCGCTAATGCCCGAACCTACTACAATTGCATCATATTGTTGCGCTGCCATTTTTTATATTTTAATTAATTATAAATATTTTAATCTGATTTTATTTTTTGAAACTTATTATGCTAATCATTTTTTCGTAATACTTGATTTGATTAAACATCACAAATTTTAATTGCTGCTGCTAAAGAAACCATGGGATCTTTGTCTGCAGGGATAAATTCTTGAGCTACATAACCTTTGAATCCAGTTTGTAAAATGGCACGCATAATAGCTGGATAATATAATTCTTGTCTTTCATCAATTTCATTTCTACCTGGCACACCCCCTGTATGGTAATGGCCATAGTAGGGATGATTGGTTTGTATAGAATGAATAATATCTCCTTCATCAATTTGCATATGATAAATATCGAATAACAATTTGAAATTAGGAGAGCCTAGTCTTTTACATAATTCAACGCCCCAAGAAGATCGATCACACATATAATCTTTATGGTCTACTCTTGAGTTTAATAATTCCATTTGAATCATGACTCCTCTTTTTTCAGCCACTGCCATAATTTTTTTCAAACCAGTAACACAATTTTTCAATCCTGTTTCATCATCCATGCCTTTTCTATTTCCAGAAAAACAAATCAAGTTCGTGTAACCCGCATCTGCTACATAATGAATATGTTCTATATAATTTTTTACTAATTTATCGTGGTATTGAACTGTATTGAAACCTTCTGTTAAACTAATTTCCGCACCATTGCACATGGTAGAAATTAAATTATTTTCTTTTAAAATTTTCCATTCAGAGGGGCCTACTAAGTCCATGCCCACCATACCTAGTTGCTTAAAATTTTTTGCTAGTGTGGCTGTGGGAATGCTGCTATAACACCACCTGCAGGCGGAATGTTGAATGTTTCCCTTGAGCGCTTCTGATGCTGCTTGATTTTTCACTGCTGCTAAAATATTAGAAGGTACCACAGCGCCTGTAGCGATTGCTGCAGACCCTGTTAAAACTTGTTTGATAAGCTTACGTCTATTGACATTGGTTGACATGGCAAGTAATTGTTAATTGGTTCAATAAATATAATTTTTATTTCCTATTTTTTAGAAAGTTTTTAGTTAAAAAAAGGGGTTATTTGCAAAATAATAAGGAAATTGCTAGTATAATACTGCGCAAGTTTTACATTGACAGAATTAAACGATTTTGTTAGCTTAAAAACAATCAACAATGAATAGAAAATTACGCATGGGCATGGTAGGTGGAGGTAAAGATGCCTTTATAGGAGCCATTCACAGATTAGCCGCCAATATGGATGGACTTATTGAAGTCAGCTGTGGTGCTTTAAGTATTAATCCTGAAATAGCAGTGGCTTCAGGAGAGGCTTTGTTTCTTCCTAAAGAAAGAACTTATTTGACCTTTGATGAGATGATTAAAAAAGAAGCAGCCCTTCCCGCTAACGAGCGCATCGATTTTGTAACCATTGTAACGCCCAACTTTGCACACTTTGCACCTGCTATGATGGCCTTAGATCATGGCTTTCATGTGGTGATTGAAAAGCCCATCACTTTTTCAATGGATGAAGCAAAGCAATTAAAACAAAAATTAGACGAAACGGGATTAACACTTTGTTTAACACATACTTATTCTGGATACCCAATGGTGAAGCATGCAAAAGCCATGGTGAAAGAAGGGAAACTAGGAAAGATTAGAAAGGTTTGGGTAGAATATGCCCAAGGCTGGTTAAGTAAATTATCTGAAAGAGAAGGTAATGCGCAAGCAGCTTGGAGAACCGACCCCAAAAAATCGGGTAAAAGTTCTGTGATGGGAGATATTGGAACCCATGCTGCACATTTAGCAGAATATATTACTGGTGCAAAAATATCTGATGTTTGTGCTGAATTAAATACCATGGTAGAAGGAAGATTATTAGACGATGATGGATCAGTGATGTTAAAATTTGACAACGGTGCGAAAGGTGTATTAATGGCTTCTCAAGTAGCCGCAGGTGAAGAGAATAATTTAAAAATTAGAGTTTACGGAGAAAAAGGGGGGATAGAATGGATGCAACACGAGCCTAATACTTTACATGTAAAATGGTTAGATCAACCAGCACAAGTTTTAAGAGCTGGTGGCAACTATGGTGCGCATTTATCTTCTACTGCAATACATAGCTGTCGTACTCCAGGTGGTCATCCTGAAGGATATTTGGAAGCCTTTGCGAATATTTATCGCAATTTTGCTTTAACCATTGGATGTAAAATAGATGGCACAACACCTACTGCAGAAATGTTAGACTTCCCTGGTATCGAGGATGGATTAAGAGGTATGGCCTTTATTGATAATGTAGTGGCTTCTTCACAGTCCGATCAAAAGTGGACGCCTTATGTTATTTAAAAATTTTATTTAAACTAGTATTATGACAACAATAAAAGGACCTGCCATTTTTTTAGCTCAATTTATGGGTGACGAAGCTCCTTTCAATACATTAGAAAGTATTTGTAAATGGGCGGCTGGCCTAGGTTTCAAAGGAGTACAAATTCCTAGTTGGGATCCAAGATGCATCGATTTAAAAAAAGCTGCAGAAAGTAAAACCTATGCAGATGAAATTAAAGGTATTGTTGCAAGTGCAGGAATGGAAATCACAGAATTGTCTACGCATTTACAAGGACAACTTGTAGCAGTGCACCCCGCCTATGATGCACAGTTTGATGGATTCGCTCCCAAAGAAGTACACGGCAATTCAAAAGCTAGAACAGAGTGGGCAGTCATGCAATTAATGTATGCAGCGAAGGCTTCACAAAATTTAGGTTTGAATGCGCATGCCACTTTCAGTGGTTCTTTATTATGGCATACAGTGTATCCTTGGCCACAACGCCCTGCAGGATTAGTAGAGACAGGATTTACCGAACTTGCTAAAAGATGGATGCCTATTTTAAATGAATTTGATAAAGTAGGTGTAGATCTTTGTTATGAAATTCATCCTGGAGAAGACTTACATGATGGCGTAACTTATGAAATGTTTTTAGATAAAGTAAAAGGGCACAAGCGTGCTTGTTTATTATACGACCCCTCCCATTTTGTTTTACAATGCATGGACTACCTTGGTTATATCGATGCTTTTCATGAGCGTATCAAAATGTTCCATGTAAAGGATGCCGAATTTAATCCAACGGCTAAACAAGGCGTATATGGCGGATACCAAAACTGGGTTGACCGTGCTGGAAGATTTAGATCTCTGGGTGATGGTCAAGTAGATTTCAAAAGTATTTTTAGCAAACTAGCTGCCTATAACTTTAAAGGTTGGGCAGTGATGGAATGGGAATGTGCTATTAAACATCCAGAAGTAGGCGCTGCTGAAGGAGCCGTATTTATTCAAAAAAATATTATTAAAGTAACCGAGAAAGCATTTGACGATTTTGCGAGTACAGGTTCAGATGAATCATTCAATAAGAAAATTTTAGGTATTTAAAAATTTAAAAAACGAAGCACTATGAAGAAGGTTTTATTTATTGTAACAACTGCTATTATTGTAATAGCATGTGGTGGTGGATCTACAGAGGCTAGCAAAGATGCAGGGGCAACAGCAGTAGCAGCGACAAGCGGCAACGCATTGTCTGATAATCCAGATTATCAAAAAGGCTTGGCTTTAGTGGCAGGAAGTGATTGTTTAACTTGTCATAAAACAAGTGAAAAAAATATTGGACCTGCTTATAAAGAAGTGGCAGCAAAATATGAAAACACGGAAGAGAACGTTAAAATGTTAGCAGGCAAAATTATCAAAGGGGGAAGTGGTAATTGGGGCGCTATACCCATGACACCTCATCCTCAACTAAAGCAGGAAGATGTAGAACAAATGGTAAAGTATATTTTACTTTTAAAGAAGTAGAATACTTCGAAATATTTTAATATTTTATAACACTAAAACAATTCACATGAAAAAATTATTGATTGCATTTTTAATCATTTTTGTTGCTGTACAAGCCAATGCACAAAAATGGATTTCTTTATTCGACGGGAAAACCACTAATGGCTGGCATAGTTATGGCAAAACCACTGTGGGAGAAGCATGGAAAGTAGAAGATGGTATGATTGTATTTGATCCAGCAGCTAAGAAAGCAGGGAAATCGGGAGGGGATATTGTAACTAATGAAGGTTTTAAAGATTTTCATTTACAACTAGAATGGAAAATTGCTAAAAACGGTAATAGTGGTATTATCTTTTTTGTGCAAGATGATCCTACTAAATATAAAAATACTTGGCATACAGGACCAGAGATGCAAGTACTAGACAATGACGGACATCCTGATGCTAAAATTATTAGCCATAGAGCAGGTAATTTATATGATTTAATTGTAGGCAAAGAAGATGCAGTAAAACCATATGACCAATGGAATAAAGTAGATATTATATTTAAGAAAGATAAATTAGATCTTATTTTAAATGATGTTACTGTGGTAAGTACACATGTTGGTGATGATAGCTGGAAAGAACTTATTAGAAGATCAAAATTTGCTAAAGGAGAATCGCCTGATTTTGGTAAGATATTCTCTGGACATATTGCTTTACAAGATCATGGAGACAAAGTAAGTTATAGAAATATTCGAATTCAAAAATTGTAATTCAGATAGTGCAAACTATACATGAAGATTTTATGCGTCAGGCCCTCGTGCAAGCACAGAGGGCCTTTGACGTTGATGAAGTACCTGTAGGTGCTGTTATTGTGATGCATAATAAAATTATTGCCAAGGCCTACAATCAAGTACAATTATTAAAAGATGTAACGGCGCACGCTGAAATCTTAGCCATCACTAGTGCTTGTGAAAACTTACAAGAAAAGTATTTACCAGAAGCCACCCTTTATGTTACACTAGAGCCTTGCTTAATGTGTGCGGGGGCATTGTATTGGAATAAGATTGGCCATATTGTATTTGGCGCCTACGATGAAAAAAATAGCTACCGCAGGGTCACAGAAAAAAATCCTTTCCATCCTTCGACCACCATTATTGGCGGCATCCTCCAAGACGAATGCGCAGGGCTAATGCAGTCTTTCTTTAAAGCAAAAAGGTAATAAATATCTGTATCTCGTCTGCTAAACGATATATGTTTTGCTATCTAGCGCTTCGTAAAAAATAGCTTTCCTCCGTAATCCTACAAACGGATTACTACGGAAACTATTTATTTACTGCGCTTATACTATTATAAATAATAAATACTGTTTCGAGACGAGCTTTCGAGCATGCGTAGAGCGAGACGAGAAACAGGTATTTATTATTCAAAAAGCAAAAAATGAAAGAATTGCAGAGTAATAAATATTATTTCGAGACGAGCTTTCGAGCATGCGTAGAGTGAGTCGAGAAACAGGTATTTATGAAGCGCTTGAATAAGTCTTAACTTATTCAAAATTGGATTTATTTTCTATTTAAGGAAAAAAAGAGGGACGTCTCGCTTAAATCAGCGTAAAGCATTGTAATTTTGAACTTCATTTACAAACACAATAAATAAAAAATATGTCATTTACACTACCTGCATTACCTTATGCACACGAAGCCTTAGAACCCCATTTTGATACTTTAACCATGCAAATTCATCATGGTAAACACCATCAAGCCTATGTAGATAATTTAAATAAGGCCGTTGCTGGTACACCGAATGAAGGAAAAACTATAGAAGAATTAGTAAAAGTAGCTGGTACTATTAGTCCTGCTGTTAGAAATAATGGAGGTGGACATTGGAACCATAGTTTCTTTTGGGCAAGCTTAGCACCTAATGCAGGTGGGGCTCCATCGGGCGCTTTAGGAGATGCTATCAATGCTGCTTTTGGAAGTTTTGATGCCTTCAAAGAAAAATTCGCTGCTGCGGGTATGACTCGTTTTGGAAGTGGATGGGCTTGGTTAATTGTAAAAGACGGAAAATTAGAAGTGAGCTCTACGCCTAATCAAGACAATCCTTTAATGGATGTTGCTGAAGTAAAAGGTCATCCTATTTTAGGTGCAGATGTTTGGGAGCATGCTTACTATTTAAAATATCAAAATAGAAGAGCCGATTATTTAGCTGCTTTTTGGAATGTAGTAAACTGGTCAGTCATTGCCGATCGTTTTGCTGCTGCAAAATAATAGCTCAAGCATTTATACTCTAAACAATTTTATACTGAAAACCTGCACTTAAAAATGCAGGTTTTTTTATGTCAACTTATGTAAAACTTGTTTGTATATAGAACTTGCATTTATGGAACTGGGTCATAACCCTGACCACCGCCTGGTCTGCACTTACTTAATCTTTTGACTCCTAAATAAATACCTTTGATAGGACCATATTTTTCAATGGCTTCACTTGTATAATGAGAACAAGAAGGTGTAAACCTACATTTACTAGCCCCCATCCATGGAGAGATCACGTATTGATAAATACGTATCAATACTATAAAAGGGAAGGCTATCATTTTTTTAAGCGTAGTCAATGTTTCTTCTTTAATATTTTAATTTTTATAATCTTCTTTAACTTATTTTTCTAAGGAAATTTTTACAGCCTCATTATTATAGATTACGATTTATTCAATTTAGTAACCAATAAAGCTAGGGCTTCTTTTACTTTTGCTTGAATGACTGCTTGTGTTAATACAAGCCCATCGGTATATAAAAAAAATAAATTGACACGTTTATGGTCAAGACTAGCTTGACTTAAGAAATTAGGTTTTTCTAAACGATAAGCTTCTCTTAATAATCTTTTCACTCTATTACGTTGCACCGCTTTTCTAAAAGTTCTACTAGGAGCCCCTACCCCTGCTTGTAATAAGCTTGCAAGAGACGGGGTAATTGTAGAAGATGTAATTGGTTCAATCGTATAAATAAGTCTTATGGGAAAGACATTAATTGCCTGGCCAGTAGAAAATAAATGTTGTGTTTGTTTTCTACTTTTTAATTTATCTGTTTTCTGATATGTAAAAACCTTTGACAATAATGCGAAATTAAAGTGATAAAAAAAGTCCCTCCCGAATAACGGGAAGGACTTTAAAATTATTGAATTTATTTGTAATAGTTAGAAAGGGGTACTCCTAGATTAATCTTTCTTTAACCCTTTTTCGCTAGATACAGTTAGTTTTTTGCGTCCTTTCTTTCTACGGCTTGCTAATACTTTACGACCATTAGCAGATTCCATACGCTTACGAAAACCATGAACAGATTTACGACGACGTTTATGTGGTTGAAATGTACGTTTCATTTGATGTCTTTTACTTGCTTAGTTTCTTAAAATTGTTTCCACTTCAATAGCAGTCACCATACCACTACCTGTGAAAGGACGGCAAAAATAGGGTATTTTTTCATTTTTTAAGCTAAATCTGTATGTTTTGCCTCAATTTTTTGTCCGAAAAACAAGCTACCCTGCTTCTCAAAGGTATCGGCATTATCGGTGGTATAAAAGCTTAAAAGCCCATGCTGGCTGCATTTATGGGCTAATTCAGGGTGATTTTCAAGGTATTTTGCAAGACTTTTTGCCACTATATCTCCTTGAGTCACCAAACTCACCCCTAAGGGTAGGAAGGACTTTATTTTAGCCTCCAGGAGCGGATAATGCGTACAGGCTAGTAAAATAGCATCGATGCCCTTAGATTGGCTAAAAAGCTCATTGAGGTACTGCTGTACAAAATAGTCTGCCCCGGGTTTATCAAATTCCCCGTTTTCAATTAAGGGCACCCACATAGGACAGGCTTGTTGGAAGACTTGAAGCTCAGGGAAAAATTTAGCTATTTCGATAGGATAGCTATCGCTTTGCACAGTACCCAAGGTACCCATAATCCCAATTTGTTGATTCGTAGAAAAATGGCCTAGCACTTCTGTAGTAGGGCGAATAACCCCCAATACTCTTTTACCAGGATCCATATTTGGTAAATCTAGTTGTTGAATATTACGAAGGGCTTTAGCAGAGGCTGTATTACAAGCAATAATGACCAAAGAGCAGCCTTGTTTAAAAAACCAATTCACTGCTTCTAAGGTATATTGATACACTGTTTCAAAAGATCTCGAGCCATAGGGTGCGCGTGCGTTATCTCCTAAATAAATATAATCGTACTGAGGTAATTGTTTTTTCAATTCCTTTAAAATGGTGAGACCACCATAACCACTATCAAAAACACCAATGGGTGCTGACATAAAATTTATTTAATTGAATACGCTATTAAAAACTTTGTTCTGTAAAACTAAGAACCTCGTTGCATAACAACGAGGTTCTATTCAAAAATATTTTAAAAAAGAATTATCCTTTTTTAGCTGGTGCAGCTGCTTTGGTAGCATTACCGCCTGTAGCCGCTTTGAAGGCATCTTCAACATCCTTAGGCAAAGCCAACTTTAACTTCATCGCAACACGAATGGTTAAGTTGTCTGCAATAGAAGGTTGTGCATAAGGAGATAAAGCATCTGCCTTTAATACCAAAGTATATTTATTTTCTGCAACTACTTCACTTAATGCAGCCGCTACTTTTTGTCTGTAAGGCAATAAAAGTCCTTCCTCTTTTTGTTGCATCATACCTTGTTGGTATTGTTGCCAGTTGATTAACTTATACTTTAATTTATTTAAATCGGTTGTAGCCATTTCATACGCTTTCGCTTTTTTAGATAACTCAGCTGAGTCTCTTCTAAAGATGCTATCCTTAATTTGATAATCTTTTAAAGTGTAGTTATACTCTTCTTGTAAAGTATCTTGTGCGTAAGATCTAAGCACCGTATCTAATTTTTCTTGGATACCTGGGAATAAAGCAATTACGCTTTGGTCATCAAAGTAACCAATCTTTGTTTGTGCAGTTGCACTTGTTGTAAATGAAGCTGCGATAAATAAGATGACAGCTACTAAGAAACCTTTTTTCATAAGATGTTGTTTTATTTTTTGATCTTTTTTTTACTATTTATATCTAGTTATTGATACCCAATTCCTTTAAAACGTCGTCGCTTTTATCCAGTTTTGGGTCTGCAAATATAATGGTAATTCCTTCACTTTTATCTAAAATGAAGTCATAAGCCCTAGCTGCAGCCAATTTTTGGACCGCATTATATACCTTATCTTGAATGGGTTTAACCAGTTTTTGCCTTTCTTTAAACAAGTCGCCCTCGTAGCCAAAACGCTTTTTTTGCAAATCTCTCAATTCCTTTTCTTTTATAAAAAGCTCATCTTCTCTCTTTTTTCTTAGGTCTTCAGACAGCATAAATTGCTCAGCCTCATAGTTTTTGTACATTTTATCCAAGACCATTTGTTTGGCATCAATTTCTTGCTGCCAACCATCTCCTAATACTTTTAATTTTTTATCCGCCTCCTTATATTCAGGAATCTTATCTAAAATATACTTGGTATTAATAACCGCATATTTTGTTTGTGCCTGACTTGTAAAAAAAGTGGCTAGCCCAATAAAAAGGACCAAAATCTGTTTTTTAAGTTGCATGTTCAATTATTTTTGAAATGAAAATTACAATTAATATTATTCAGGTTCAATACCCAGCATAAAGGTAAACCTTCCAGCATCTTTCAATGAAGTCGTTCCAGACAATCTGTCTAGTCCTAAACCATAGTCAAAACCTAATAGACCAAACATAGGTAAATAGAAGCGCATTCCAACACCTACCGAACGTCTTAAATTAAATGGATTGTACTCTTTCATACTATACCAACCATTGGCTGCTTCAAAAAATCCTAAAGCATAAATAGTACTACTAGCTGCTAAACTTAAAGGATAACGCACTTCCACCGCATACTTATTAAAGATGGTAAACTTTTGTCTAGAAGATTGTTGATCAGGATTTATTTTCGGATTAGAACTCTCATACACTGGATAGCCTCTTTGTGCAATGATATCAAATCCTAGTAAAGCAAATTGATTACTTAATCCTGCATCTCCTACTTGAAAACGCTCAAATGGCGAAATAGGCAAGTCGCTATTATAAGCGCCCAAGAAACCATATTTAGCAGCAAATTTTAAAACAAACTGTTTATTACGGTCTTCGCCCCTTGGCTTACCTAGTGGCACATACCACTCACCATTGAATCTCCATTTATGGTATTCTAATAGCTCATAAGGGTTTGATTTTTTTGCAAAATTGGGATCAAACAAAGAATAAGGAGGTGTTAATTGCGCACTCATTAAAAAAGTAGATCCCGTTCTTGGAAACAAAGGTTGATCCACTGAAGTTCTTTGCAAAGCGAGTCTTAAATTGACATTGTTTACAATACCATTATTAAAATTGGGAAGATTAAAAGGATCAATAGCATAATCTTTTAAAGTATATCTTGTATAGTTTAATCCCAAATTCAAAGAAAAATAATCATCAGGCCATGCTAATTGACGGCCAAAAGAAACGGTTCCACCTGTTGTTGAAATATACCTTGAATCTGCAGCATTGGGATCGAACATACCTGTCATTTGATCAAAGGTTTGTCCGAATTTTGTATTGTATACACTTACTGTTAAAGTATTACGCTTGATGCCCCCAAACCATGGTTCTGTGAAAGAAAAATTGGTAGACCTAAACGCTTTACCATTACTTTGAACCCTAACGCTTAGTTTTTGTCCATCGCCCATAGGAAGTGGGTCCCAAGCAGATTTTTTAAATAAGTTCTTTGAACTAAAGTTATTGAAAGTCACTCCTAAGGTTCCAGTAAGTCCAATAAAACCACCCCAACCAGCACTTAACTCTAATTGATCGCTCGATTTTTCTTCTACACCATAATTAATATCCACCGTACCATCTTCAGGATTCGGTATAGGATCAATTTTTATTTTCTCTTGATCAAAAAAGTTTAACTGTGCAATTTCACGTTGAGAACGAATTAATAAAGAGCGGCTAAACTTATCACCCGGTAGCGTTCTTATCTCACGACGAATCACAAAATCTTTTGTTTTTTCATTTCCCGCAATACGAATGGTTTTGATCGTCGCTTGAGGACCTTCTACAACACGAATTTCAAAATCAATGGTATCATTGTATACGGCTGTTTCAATGGGATCGACTCTAAAGAATAAATAACCATCGTCTTGGTATAAGGCACTTACATCCCCTCCCTCAGCAGTAGGTGTTTTACCCAATTTATTAAATAAGATTTCTCTATTATAAATTTCACCTTTTTTAATATTTAAAATGACAGACAAAATAGAATCGGTATACTTAGTATTACCTCTCCAATTAATATTACCGAAATAATATTTACGCCCTTCTTTCATTTGTAAATCAATATTCAAATTACCCCCTGCATTATGATACACTGTATCTCTTTCAATCACCGCATCTCTAAATCCTAATGAGTTATAATAATCTAATAAGTTATCTTTACTTTCCTCGTATTTTTTAATATTGAACTTAGAAGAAGAAAGCGAGAACCTTGCATAAGGATTTAACATTTTTCTAGTCTTGGTAAAAGTTAAAAAGCCTTTTTCAGACATGTACTTTTCGAAATTATAAGGACTTGTTTTTACAATGACAGGTCTGTCATTAATGGGAAATAAAGTAAGTCTCGATTTTTCATGTACTTCCTTCAAGCTTTTTTTAAGCTTCGTTTCTTCAATTAAATTGCCTCCGAAATTAATATTGTTAATTCTTACTTTAGGTCCTTTGTCTACGACGAAATCTAATAATAAATTATTTTTTCTAGCGGCGTCTTTTTTTTCTTTGATAGTAACTTTGGCATCTTGGAAACCTTTTTCAGCATAATATTTTTTGATGCCTTCAACAGCCGTAATTTTCATATTATCGGTTACCACTCTATTAGGTGTTAAACCGGTTTTACCAGACAATTCATCAATGTCCGATTTTTTAACCCCCAGAAAATTAAACTTAGATAAACGAGGTCTTTCAGTCACATTAATTTCTACATCAATTTCTTTACCTACTAAGTCTGTTAAATAAATACTTACATCGCTAAAATAATTTTGATCCATCAACTTGCGAATAGACTTTGCAAAGTTATCACCGCCTGGAATAGCTACTTCATCTCCCGTATTTAAAGTAGAAAGTGAAAGCAATAAATTCTCATCAAAGTTTTCATTACCCACCACTTTTATATTACGAATCTTATACTTAGTAATCGTTTTTTGATTAAAAATATTGAGGAGCTTAACATTAATCTGAGACACCGAATCTTTAACAGGGGTGTCCTGAGCAAAAGAAGTCGAATTCAAAAAAAGTACTGATAGTGAACCTATTAAAAAGGGAAGAAATTTATGCATCTGCTAAGGGACTAAACATTTATAATTTTAAAAGTGTCGCAAATTACTCGTAATATTTCAAAGTCTTTGTTAAAAGTGTAAATAAACATATTATTTTATTTATTCATTTGAACTGACTTGTAAGCTGGTTTTACCGAATCTGCGTTCTCTGGATTGGAAATCTAGGATGGCTTTGACCAGGTCATCCTTTCTAAAATCGGGCCATCTGGTCTCTGTAAAGTATAATTCTGCATAGGCCAATTGATACAATAAAAAATTGCTGATACGAAATTCACCACTGGTACGTATCATTAATTCAGGATCAGGAAAGTCTTTGGTAGTAAGGGCTTCAGACAAAGTCGTCTCTGTAATTTTATCTATAGGAAGGCTACCCTCTTTCACTTTAGAGGCGATATTTTTAGCTGCTTCCACTAACTCCCACCTGCTACTATAACTTAAAGCTACAATGAGGGTTAAGCCCGTATTTTCAGCTGTTTGATGAGTGGCATTGTCCAAGGCCTGTCTTGCATGTGGGGGTAGCAAGCCTAAATTGCCAATAAAACGAAGTTTGATATTATTTTTATGCAAATCGGGGACTTCTTTGGCAATCGTATCCACAAATAAGGTCATTAGGCCAGTGACTTCCTCCTCTGGTCTTTCCCAGTTCTCCGTACTAAATGCATAAAGGGTAAGGTATTGAATGCCTATTTCAGTGGCTGCTTCTACTACTTTTCTAACACTTATAACTCCTTGATAATGACCAAATAAGCGGTCCTGACCTTGTTCTTGCGCCCATCTGCCATTCCCATCCATAATAATGGCAATATGTTTAGGCAGTTTGCTAAGATCCAAGTTTTCCATGTTACAAAATTATGAAAATAACTAGGTTATTTGCGTTTAAAGAAGCTAAATAAAGACTTTTTAGACCCTTTATTACTTGATTGGCCCTGTTTTGAAAATAGATTATCTCTTTTGACTTTAGGCCTTGGCTCGGGACCATATATTTTTAAGAAATTATAAGACAAACCCAATTTAGCAGAAAAGAATTGATCCTTACCAGAAGTACTGGCTTGGTAATTGACTCCTCCGTTGGGGTAAATATTTTTATCTCCAAAATGATCCATTTCATCTGAATTGGTAAAACGATAAGTAAATTCTCCAAAAAGATTAAAGGAACCCACTACATTATACTTGAAACCTATATTTAAGGGCATGGTAATAATGTTAGGTGCTTTCGTGGACTCGCCAGGTATCTTATAATTACTAGAATCTTTTAACGGAGTACTTAAATCTTTTAATGGAGATAAATAACCCACACCAAATCCTAAATAGGGACTGAAACGATATTTTTTATTGCCATTTATAAATTTTAAAAAATAGAACTCTGTCATCAAACTAATATCCTGATAAGTTGTTCTGAAATATAATCCTCTTCCGTTCACATAGGAATTCACAGTATTAGGCGTTAATGAGTCAAAGGCAGCTAATGGAACTATTTCATAATTCAATCTTAGTCCTATATAATCATTTAATTGTTTTTTATAAAAGCCGCCAAAATTTGTACTTAGAAATTGTAAGTTCGGCGCTAAGTCTCCATTGTAAGAAGCTTGGCCAGCAAATACACCAAACTCGCCTTTATTTTCTATTAATTGCAAATACTGCGCCTGTATACTTGTGGTAAAAAACAAAAGAAAAAATAAAAAAATAAATTGCTTACGCATGGGCTAATTTCGTTTATCCAAGCCCCAAGTGAGCTTTGTTCGTAAGGTCGTCAAATAGCTGTTCTCATTGAGTCTTATGAAATTAACACAGAAGGATTCTTTCTTGATAGCTAGTTGAATATTCTTGGGTACAATTTCTTTTCTAGCATCTAAGGCGCAAATCAATTCTTCCGTTCTGCCTTCAATTTCAAATGAAATCACAGAACTATCTGGGACTATAATAGAGCGCACATTTAAATTATGTGGAGCCACTGGTGTGATTACAAAACTTGCAGAATCGGGAAATA
>Ga0315899_10003018_pt1 | contig 18377 bp, 16 predicted proteins | sample LakEriMetagenome_2_FD_203518 | JGI IMG/M metagenome (GOLD analysis project Ga0315899, IMG submission 203518) | Freshwater fungal communities from buoy surface, Lake Erie, Ohio, United States - Buoy 4 MA112 | ecosystem: Environmental > Aquatic > Freshwater > Lake | place: USA: Lake Erie, Ohio... | reverse complement strand
CCAGGTTTGACGATCCCACAAAGGAACCTGGCGCAATTGCCCTAAATTGGCGGCATCACAACAGAAAGCGGCAATACGAAGTTCCTCTAAACGGGCGGCATAATGTTGATAAACTGCCTCGACATCAACTTGAGCGGCCCCTAGGCCAGGGGCGGCACTACCGACTAAATGGGCTCCTAGGGCAATCGCCTTGGCCCCGTCAATGCCACTCCGAATCCCCCCACTGGCAAAGATGGGAATTTGAGCGGTGCCTTGAACGACTTCCCGCAAACTTAACGCCGTGGGCAGACCCCAATCCCCAAAGGCCTGGGCTACTTGTTTGGCGACGGGATCGGTTTGGCGATGGGCTTCGACTTCACTCCAACTAGTTCCCCCGGCCCCGGCTACATCGATCGCCGCTACTCCACAGGCTTCTAACCGTCGGGCTAAATTACGATTAATGCCATTGCCCACTTCTTTAATAATGATCGGCACTGGCAAGGCTTTAACTAAGGCTTCTAATTTTGACCATAGCCCCGACCACTGGCGATCGCCCTGGGGTTGAACGGCCTCTTGAAGGGGATTGAGGTGCAGGATCAAGGCATCGGCTTCGATCATCTCCACCGCCCGTTGGGCTTCTTCCAGTCCGTAACCATAATTGAGTTGAACCGCCCCCAAATTAGCAAACAACAAAATATCGGGAGCCACGGAACGGACTTGATAAGTCGCCGCCAAGTCTGCATTCTCGATCGCCGCCCGTTGGGACCCCAATCCCATAGCAATGCCTAACGCTTGGGCTACCTCTGCTAAATGTAAATTAATTTGTTTGGCCGCTTCGGTTCCCCCCGTCATACTGCTAATCAACCACGGCGATCGTAAAGTCTTGCCCCATAACGTCAAACCCAGATCCACCCCGTCCAGATCCACATTCGGCAGGGCGCAATGCTCCAAACAAAACCGTTCAAACCCTGTGGTAACGCCTTTCCCTAAAACGTCTTCTTCTAGCACGATACGGATATGATCCGCCTTTCGGTATTCGGTCGTGTCAGTCATGGTGTTGGTCAAAATCTTTACTCGAAGCAGGGTGTCGTTACAATCCGCCCCTTAAATTATTGTGACCTAAATTTCCCCAAGCCCTTTCCCCGTCGGAAAAAAAGGATGCCACAGACCAACCGCTTAAGCATAAAAAAAGAAAATAGTCAATATTGTTGCCAAAAATCTTAACATTGTGTTACATTGATTGGCGTAAGGTTAAAAACAACAAACAAAGAGGTTTCCGTTATGACTAGCCGTGGATTTCGTCTCGATCAAGACAACCGTCTCAATAACTTCGCCGTCGAGCCCCAGGTTTATGTAGATGAAAGTGTACAAGCCGGTTGGACAGAGTACGCCGAAAAAATGAATGGTCGTTTTGCCATGATTGGTTTCGTTTCTCTATTGGCCATGGAAGTCATCACTGGCCACGGCATTGTTGGTTGGTTACTTTCCCTCTAAACCCTCTAAAGATAAGGCGATCGCCTTTGCCAATGCACAGTTCTGATTTTTTATAGGAAACGAGAGGTACGACGATGAACGCAGATATGGATATCTATCAAAATAAAGACTTGTTTGCCCCCGTGGTTTTCCGGCAGGATTTCAACAATTTTTCCCCCATCAATGGCAACCAAGCTTGGTCTTTATTTTTCACCGCTGGCCAGGAAGATAAGCAGTTGGAAGGAAGTCCTGAATTGGGTCGCTTCTTCACCAATCTGTTGCTGGCGATCGGGGCATCCACTGTGCTCTGGGGTTATTGCTTCAGCCGCTGGGCAAACTTCCTCTAAGCTAATTGGTGAATAGCGGTTTTCCCGCTCACAAATTTAGTCGATTAATAATCTAAAACCCTGGTAACCCGTTAATGTTATTGGGGTTTTGACTTGTTAGCCTACCCCCCAGACTTTAACGACGGTGTCCCAATAGGCGATCGCGCAGGTACTGAATCCGGTCTCGATAACTTGCTGCCACTTCAAATTCTTGCTTTTTGGCCGCTTCTTTCATACTGGTTTCTAGTTGCTCAATCAAGTCAGGAATTTTTTCTAAGGGTAAATCATCTACCTTTTCATACACTTCTTCCAACTGTTGAGTATTAAGGCGACGGGAAATATCTAAAAACTGCAAAATTGCATTATTGGCCCGTTTATCAATAGGTTGCGGTGTAATGCCATGGCTTTCATTATGGGCCTGTTGAATGGCTCGGCGTCGTTCTGTTTCGGCGATCGCCCTTTGCATACTATTGGTGAAGTTATCCGCATATAAAATGGCTTGTCCGCGAATATGCCGTGCCGCACGGCCCATGGTTTGAATTAATGATCGTTCTGTCCGCAAAAAGCCTTCTTTGTCTGCGTCCATAATTACCACAAGGGAAACTTCAGGCAAATCTAACCCTTCCCGTAATAAATTGACCCCAATCAACACATCAAATTCCCCTTCCCGCAAGGACTGTAAAATCTCAATGCGTTGAATCGATTGGATCTCGGAATGGAGATATTGAACCTTAACCCCCCGTTCTGAAAAATATTCCGTTAAATCCTCCGCCATCCGCTTGGTTAACGTCGTAATTAAAACCCGTTCCTTGAGCGCCACCCGTGCTTGAATTTCGCCATATAAATCATCGACTTGTCCTGTGGTTGGTCGCACAAAAATTTCCGGATCTAACACCCCAGTCGGTCGAATAACTTGTTCGGCAATCTGATCACCCGATTGTTCTAATTCCCAATTGCCTGGAGTGGCAGAAACAAACACACATTGCTTCACTTTTTGCCAAAATTCTTCCGCTTTTAAGGGTCGATTATCCGCCGCACTGGGTAACCGAAAACCGTGATCAATTAACACTTTTTTACGGGCTTGATCGCCATTGTACATGCCACGCAATTGGGGAATAGTGACGTGGGATTCATCAATCATTAATAACCAATCATCGGGAAAATAATCAATCAGACATTCCGGTGGTTCTCCGGCATTTCGCCCGGCTAGATAACGGGAATAGTTTTCGACTCCATTGCAATAACCGACTTCTTGCAACATTTCCAAATCATAGCGGGTTCTCTGACTGAGGCGTTGGGCTTCAACTAATAAATTATTTTTTTCTAAAAACGCGACCTGGGTTTCCATTTCTGTGCGAATTTGTTCACAGGCGATCGCCAATGTTTCTTCTGGGGTAACAAAGTGGCGGGCGGGATAAATGCTTAAGGATTGTAAACTCTGTAAAATTTCCCCAGTGACGGGATCAATCAGTCGAATCGCCTCAATTTCATCGCCGAAAAATTCTATCCGAATAACTCGATCTTCATAGGCCGGCACTATTTCCAACACATCCCCTTTGATGCGAAATCTGCCCCGTTGTAATTCAATATCGTTGCGGCTATATTGCACACCAACTAAATCCCGAATGACTTGGCGGGGATCGTATTCCTCACCAACCTTTAACGGAATAGCGGCTTTTAAATATTGACTGGGAATACCTAGTCCATAAATACAACTAATGGACGCCACCACAATCACATCCCGCCGTTCAAATAAAGAGCGTGTTGCTGAGTGCCGTAGCATATCAATTTCATCATTAATCGACGCAGTTTTTTCAATGTAAGTATCAGTAACGGGAATATAGGCTTCGGGCTGGTAATAATCGTAATAGCTAATAAAATATTCCACCGCATTCTCAGGGAAAAATTGCCGCAGTTCATTACATAATTGGGCGGCCAAGGTTTTATTGTGGGCCAATACCAACGTTGGTCTCCCTAGTTCCGCAATCACCGACGCCATGGTAAAGGTTTTGCCCGTTCCCGTTGCCCCTAATAGCGTCTGGAATTGATTTTTTTGTTGGAGAGATTGCACTAAAGTGGCGATCGCCGTCGGTTGATCCCCAGTGGGTTGAAAGGGAGCACGGAGTTGAAACAAGTCAGAGGTCATCGCAGCAAAATGGCTATAGTCTGGGATAATAAACCCTATTAAAGATCGCTATCTTGACAAATCAATTAGCAGTGTATCTTTAAGATCACAAGCGACATTTTAACAAAACCCTGGGGGTGGCTTGCCCGTCCTTACAGCGAATGCCGAATTGTGCGGCGGTGTTAATACGTTAATTAATATCTAAAGGAGATAGATCCATGACCGAGGAACAGCAGGGGCTCAATGCCACCCCCGACGAGGAAACCAACGAAACCACAGGTAGAACAACGGGAGTCCGGGGCCGTCGTCCCAAATCGACACCGTCGAAGGAAAGCTCGGCTCTGTCACTAAAATCGAAACAAACCGGGGGCATTGAATTATTACCCACCCCCAAAGGTTTACCGACTAACCGCCCCATTGAAGCAAGCAAATTACATATTGTGAGCACATACGGTGCTATGGGGGGAATTCGCCCGGTGGGTGCTAGCATCATAGAAATGAGTGGCTCTTTAACCATCTCTGGGAACCGTCCCATCGCCCTGAGTCATCTCAAAATCACTGAAACCTATTCTGGAAATCGCCCGGTCGCCTCTAACGAAATTGATGATCCCGGCACCTTAATGGGCTACTTAGACTAACGGTTAACCAACCTCTGGTGTTAATGGCCCGTTAAAAAATTGAAAACATAATACGCCTCCAGCGTGGCCCCTTGACCACCGACTGGAGGTTTTTGGCCCTGGGCCACTCTTGAACTGCTGAGGCCCTAACTCTGGCCAGGAAGCCGGGCGATTGCCTAGGAACGGCTAATTTTATCTTTTTGACTAATAAAGATTAACCCGATCGTGCCAGGAATCAGCACAATAGCAGCACCCAAAACCAGGCTCCACAAGAAGTTTGCTAAAGAAGGGGTCATATCGCGTTAACCTCATTTTATAAAGACATCGTTCCCTATTCTATCGGCTTTAATTCCTTTTTGCGCTTCTGTTTATTGTCAGTTAACCCTCCAGTTTTTGGGCTACAATCCTTAAAAGTTTTTGGTTGGCTGCGGGTTCCTCAAGATTTGACCCCCGGATTGCGTTTATTTATTTAGGCTTATTTTCCCTTGACCCTGTTAACGTTTTTCCCCGCTCCGTTGATCTCCCGTGCTTTGGTGATGGCAACAGGGGGAATTTGGCTGGTGACGCTGTTAACAAGCTGTGCCCCCCCAGACCCGATGGCCCCGTCCCAAACCCCGGCATCCCCCCAACTGGATAGCCAATTAACCCTTCAAAAGGCAACCTTAGAACAGGCTAATGCCAAAGGGCAAACCCTCTGGAAAATTCAGGTGGAGAAAGGACAATATAGCTCCGATCGCCAGAGCGCCACTTTGGTGGATATTAAGGGGGACTTTTATCAGGACGGCAAGATCGTTTTAAAGGTGAAGGCGGATAAAGGGGAAATTGTGCAAGATGGGAAATCCTTAATCCTGCGGGATAATATTGTGGCGATCGATCCCCGCAATAAAGCGGTGCTACGAGCCCAGGAAGTGGAATGGATTTCAGAGGAGTCGGTGATGATTGCCCGCAATAAGTTAACGGGGGAACATCCTGATTTAACGGTGACGGCCAAGGAAGGTCGCTATGAGACGAAAAACCAACGACTGCTATTGACGGGTAATATTGTGGCGGTGACGGAAAATACCCGCAAGAAACAGAAAGATCCCCGGCGTTTAGAGTTAAAAACGGAGGCGATCACCTGGGAAATTAAGCAAGATAAAATTATTGGCGATCGCCCCTTAAGATTAGTGCGCTTTCAGGATCAGACAGCAACGGATGAAGTCAAAGCTGGACGGGCAGAGGTTTTGCTCAAAAAACAATTGGTAAATCTCAGTCAAGTTAGTGAGTTTAAATCCCTAGATCCGCCTCTGCAAATTGCCACAGAACGCTTAACGTGGTCCTATTTATCTCGCTACGTTGCCACGGACAGTCCGATTAAAGTGGTGGACTATGCCAAAAACATTACGGTGCAGGGCAATCAAGGGATTGTGAATTTGGCGCAGGGTATAGCAGTCTTACAGAAGGGAACGAATGTCATCAGTGTCGCCCAACAATCCCAGTTATACGCCGATCAACTTACCTATTATTTTGCACCCCAAACCCTCGACGCCACAGGTAATGTAATCTACGAACAACAAAAAGGGATGAAGTTTAATCTGACCGGCGATCGGGCGGTGGGATCGTTGCAAGACAATAGTGTGGTGGTGACCAGTAATCAACCGGAGCGGGTAGTCACAGAAATTTATCCCAACAGTAACCGCTAAAAAAGCATCCCCGTTGTGGTTTTTACGCTGGGAATGCTTTCAATGTCGGTATGCAATTTAAACGCCCATCGTTACTCTGTCAGCAGCCAAACAGATTCAGTTATACGACGACTCAAGGATTTAACACCCCTCGCTAAAAAACTTAGCTGAGTATGGCGATCGGGGTCGGGGAGCTGACGGACTCGCCCATTTCCCCAGGGAAATCTATGCCTTCCGCGAATAATACTCAATTACGAGCAGTTCATTAACTTGCAAGGCAATCCATTCACGATCAATAACACTATTGACTTTTCCCGTGAAGGTATTTTTGTCAAACTCCAAATGGGAGGGTAAATTTGCCAAACCCGGAAACTCCATATTGGTTTCCACCAAGCGACGGGAGCGGTCTCGGTTTCGCACACTAACCACATCCCCTGGGCGACATTGATAGCTGGGAATATCCACAACTTTGCCGTTGACCAGAATGTGACCATGGTTAACCAATTGGCGGGCACCAGGAATGGTTCCGGCCATGCCCAAACGGAAGACCGTATTGTCGAGGCGCATTTCTAGCAGTTCTAACAGGGCTTGACCTGTAGATCCGGTGGCCCGACGGGCTTTTTTCACGTAACGAACGAGTTGTTTTTCCGTGATCCCGTAATTGAGGCGTAATTTTTGTTTTTCCTCTAACCGGATGGCATACTCAGAACGTTTGCGACGAGCTTGGCCATGTTGACCGGGGGGGTAGGCACGGCGAGGGGATTTGCGGCTTAAACCGGGTAATTCCCCAAGGCGGCGGACGATCCGCAGACGAGGTCCTCTATAACGAGACATCTTAGTTGGTCATCTCCTAATAATGAATTCCCAAACCTCACATTATACGGGATCAATGTCTGTTATCGCTATGACCCTAAACTCGCTTCAGCAATGTTCACTATGACCTCAAACCCGATTTTTTCGGTTTGTCGCCAATGGGGCATCCGTCTGCTAGCCACTTTTATCAAAAATTCCACAGAAGAATTGCTGACTCCTGGCTCCTTTGGCCCAAACCTTACTTGATGGGGGTACAAATAAGGTGATGCCAAGGTTGATGCAAAATTAGTAATTATTTTGGCTATGTTTTTAGATATTTAGGGCGATCGCCTTGGGATTGTTGTAATTTTGCCTCGATTTCGTCCCATTCTTCGAGTTCAATCAACTTAATTAAATTGCTTAGTTGCTGTTGATAAATTTTTAAACTTTTGAGCAAAGCGGCTTGATTATATTCCGCCATCATCCGCCCTAATTCAGGATTGCCGCCCCCCACTCGACTGGTATCCCGAAACCCAGAACTGGCTAACTGCTGGGCGAGGAGGAAAATATTTCCCTGGGTTTCCTGATCGCAGGCTTGGATTAAGGCCGCACTAACCATTGCCGGCAAATGGGAAATCCAGGCCACGGCTTGATCGTGTTCTGCCGGGGAACAACAAAAAAGTTTGATGCCCAAGGGTTCAATTAGGGTTTGTAATTGCGCTAATTGAGTCGGATCGGTGTTGTCGGTGGGGGTAAGAACGTAGGGTGCTCCTGCAAATAAATTTTCCTGGGCCGCGTCAATGCCCTGATCGGCGGTTCCGGCCATGGGATGACCACCAATAAATCCCGGCCATAATTGGGTCGCGGGTTTGGCGATCGCCGTTTTGACGGAGGCCACATCGGTCACAATCGCATCGGGTTTTAAATGGGGAACCAATTTTTCCAGGGTAGGAAGAATTAAATTAATGGGTGTACAAAGAAAAACCACCTCTGTCGCCTTTAACAATGCCAAATCTTGACTGGCAAAATCGACCAATCCCCGTTGTAAAGCCTTTTCGCAAGTGATTAATTGTCGAGAAACGCCATAGAGTTGATGTCCCTGCCGCCGTAAATCCCCCGCCAAAGACGCCCCAATTAACCCCAGTCCCACAATGCCAATATTCATATCAATGCCATTACTCAAACTATGGGGACGATAATGTTTGGGCAGCATAATCGCGGCAATTAATCGCCGTTTCCGAATTAGCTGCCAGGGGATGAATGGGACATTTCAAGCGATGATCATTAGTGAAAAACTGACAATTATGACAAGGGATGCGGTGCATGATCCGACTACGTTGCCAGACATCCTGGACAAATTGCCCCAAGGTCATCCCTAGGTACAACAAAAATAACCAAGCTGCCCCAAAATAGAAGGGGATTTGCAAGGGTTTCAGCCACTGTAAAAGATGCCAAAGAAAATGGGACATGGGAAAAACGGCGAGGAAACGATTGGTCTGTTTTTAAATTGTGTCAAAGAAAAACTCGATGCCAAAGCCATTGTTATAAATTTTGATATTAGGGCGTTTTCGCTGTCTGAGACGGCTACTCAGGGTATAAACTGAGAAGAAAATGTTTGCGTTTCTTAGCTGAAATTCGATTCTTTTACTGTATTCTATGATACCGGCTTATGACTCTCATTGATTCCAATAGTCTACATAGTACAGCCTTTTTATTGGGAACGGTGGTGTTCCTGAGCATCATTATCTGGTCGATTTGGTTTGCTTTTAACATGGATTGAGACTGTATTATCCATAATGGTGATTGATGACTATGGTTTTGGAAACTCGACTGGCGCTAACGGAAACATTACAAATGGCCCTGGTGGCTCTCCGGGGCAACCGACTGCGGAGTTTGTTGGCGATGTTGGGGATTGCCATTGGTAATGGGGCGGTAGTGGCCTTGATGGCGATCGGCCAGGGAACCAAGGAAAGTACCTTGGCGCAGTTTAAAGCCCTTGGCCCGAATGTTATTTTTGTCAGTTTGAGTTCAGCGCGGGTACGAAGAACGTTGTCCCAATCGGCTAAACCGTTGTTGTTAGAGGATGCAGAGGCGATCGCCAATCAAGTGTCGGCGGTGAAGGCGGTGGCCCCGGAGTTTTCCGCAGAGCAACTGGTCAATAATGGGCGGGAAAATTTCAATATCAATATTGTCGGCACATCCCCAGACTATCTCGGCGTTCGCAACTATCGCCTTGCCGCCGGTCGGTTTTTAAATCCCGTGGATTTGCAACGCACCAATCGGGTTGTCATCCTGGGGGCAAAGGTTGCTGAACGTTTGTTTGGGCAAGATAATCCGGTGGGACAAATCATTCGCATTCGTAATCTGGGGTTTGTCGTGGTGGGGGTACTGGAACCCAAGGGCACCTTGTTTGGCACGGATTATGATGATTTAGCGATTATTCCCATTTCCACCCTGATGCGTCAAGTGATTGGCTGGAATGTTCCCTATGGTATTCCGATTAAAAGTGTAAGTTTATTGGCCAAGGACGAAAGTTATTTATCTACGGCGGCATTTCAGGTCAAAAATTTGTTGCAATTGCGTCACCCGGAAGCCTCCCCTAATGATATTCAGGTGGAACCCCAAAATTCCCTATTAGAAACCACCAACGCCGCCGATGAGGGCCTGACCCAAATGTTAACGGCGATCGCCAGCATTTCCCTGTTGGTAGGAGGAATTGGGGTAATGAACGTGATGTTAGTTTCGGTGACGGAGCGTACCCAGGAAATCGGACTACGGAAAGCGTTAGGGGCGAAACAAGGGGATATTCTCGGTCAATTTTTGTTAGAAGCCGTGATTTTGACCAGTTTGGGGGGCGGCGGCGGTATTGTGATCACAGTGGTGGGGCTAGAAATTACCACAAGCTTAACCTGGGTAGTGGCCAGCATTTCTTTACCCTCCATCGCCTTAGCCCTAGGGGTTTCCTGTAGTATCGGTCTCTTTTTTGGGGTTTTTCCTGCCCAACGGGCCGCCCAACTCGATCCTATTCAGGCATTACGGGGTACGGGGTGATTTTTTGATTTTTCAAAATCGCCACCGCAAGAACTGATCCGGTCATTATCAGCTATCAAACTCAGACCCTTTGCGGATAGTAGAGTTCTTGAAACGTAATAACCACTTTTGTGCCAGATTCACTCTCAACAGTCAGGTTTCCTTCCAATTGATCGGTGAGTAAATGGATTAACTGCCACCCTAAACTCGTTGTTTTTTGCACATCAAGATCCACAGGAAGTCCAATTCCATCATCTTCAACAGTCAAAGTAATTTTTTGATCATTTGCTTGTTTTAAGCTAACAAATAAGTTCCCCGTTTGTTGAGGAAGAAAAGCGTGTTCTAAACAATTAACAACTAATTCATTAACGATTAAGCCGCAAGGTGTAGCAGTTTCAATATTTAGCAAAATGGGATCTAAATCAAAAAAAAGTTCAATACTAATATCTTTATCAACCGTCACTGAAACAATTTGTTCGATCAAACTTGCTAGATAATCACCAAAATTGATCTGGTCTAAATCCTTAGAACCATAAAGCTTTTCATGAATTAACGCCATTGTTTTAATGCGTTGCTGGCTATTAGTAAAAATTTGAACTAATTGGGGATCATTGACTTCTTCTACCTGCCAACTAAGGAGGCTAGAAATCACTAATAAATTATTTTTAACCCGATGGTGAATTTCTTTGAGGAGAGTTTCTTTTTCCTGGAGAGATGTGATCAGACTATCTTCTGCTTGTTTGCGATGGGTAATATCAAGATGACAACCAATTACCCTCAGTGGATTGTTATTTTGATCCCAACTAATCACTTTTCCTGAACAAATTACCCAGACTAGGGAACCGTCCCGATGGCGACACTGAATCTCCACAAAAAAAGGAATTTTGCCATGACTATTAACATGGGCAAGAAAGCTGGTTTTGACCTTGTCCCAATCGGTTGAAACTATTAAATTTTTCCAGGTGCTGGGGGTGTTGGGTAACTCTTGAATTTGATAACCAAACATTTGTTTAAAACCAGGACTCATATATTCCCGATTATGAATTATATCCCAATCCCAATAACCTGCTAAGACAACATCCAACATAGTTTCTAGTAGACGAAGTTCATCATTTACCTGCTCAACGCGACGTATTTCTGCTTGGGCCTGCTTTAATTCTGCTAATTGTTGTTCCAGCAGGGTTTTGGATTTTTGCAATTCCTGTTCTTGGCGATGGCGATCCGTGATGTCACGAATGGTTAAGACACAGCCTGTAACTTGAGCATTGACAGTTTTGAGTGAAGTTTCCTGTAAGCAAGACCAAGTAATTTCTAATAAAATTGGCTGACCTTTGAGATAGTAACCAAAAATATCCTGGCCACTAGCTTCGGTCTTCATTGCTCGCTCAAAAGGGTGAAAAGAAAGCTTGATTGAGCAGCTAAAATCAGGTTGGTTTAGGGGCAATAAAGATTGCAAAGAATTGCCTAATACCAAAATATGAAGACGATCCACTAAGCGGTCAAAGACCGTATTACACCACAAAATTAAACCCTGAGCGTCAGTCCAAACAATGGCTTCTTCAACGGTTCCTAACGCTAGTTCCATGTTGGCTAACGTCCGTCGTAAATCCTTAATAATATTGTCTGTCATGGGATTTTTTAGGGCATAATAATTGCTAACAAAAACTAGGGTCTCTCTTTTGGCAACGGTCGGAGTCTAGCGGCAAAGAACCATTGATCATTTAATTTTTCGGCCATGATGTAATGTTCGGAAATAATTTCTTGGCCTAATTTTGTTAGTGTTTTTAAAGTCAGGGGATGGTTCAAAATCGTTGAAATTTCGGTGGCAGTAAATCGAGAAAAGCCTAGGTGATGGGCATCTCGAAAGGCGAGGGGAAGAATAACGGTAACATGTTGGCCAATGATTTCGATAGCAGTCCAACCAAAAACTTGTTCAAAATAGTGATTAATTTCAAGGACAATGCCTTGATTATTGGTCATGACGAAGGGATCGCCACTCATTTGAGTACTCTGTTTAAATTCCGCGAGGGTAAGGGTCATTAGAAGTGTAAATTTTAAAAAATAACAGCATTAGACTGACAATTAATGGCGATCGCCAACTTTTCTAGAACATAATCAATACCTATATTCGTTTATGGTATTTTTGTTTTGAAAATATCAGTTCAACAGTTGTTACTTCCGTTTGCTTGATTGTGACCTTACCATCTAATTGCATTGTCAACAGATGAATTAGCTGCCACCCTAGGGTCTGGGTTGTTTCTGGATTAAAATCGAGGGAAAAACCGATTCCATTATCCTGAATAATTAGAGAATAGTGATCAGCCCGATCTTCGGTCAGTGTGAGACTAACGTAGCCGGGTCTTTGGTCGGGAAATGCATGTTTAAAGACGTTGAGTAGTAGTTCATTCACAATTAAACCGCAGGGCATCGCCGTTTCAATATTAAGAAAAATGGGTTCTACATTATATTGTATTTGAATTTTTTGGCACCCCAATTCATTAGTAAAAAAAGTACAAAAGATTTGATCGGCAAGGGTTTTTAGGTAGTCACCGAAGTTAATTTGAGCGAGATCTTTACTCCCATAAAGTTTTTCATGAATTAAGGCGATCGTCGCAATACGTCGTTGACTTTCTTCAAAAATTTGTGTTAATGAAGGATCCTTAACGAATTCACTTTGCCAATCAATTAAACTAGAGACAACTAAAAGATTGTTTTTGACTCGATGATGAATTTCCTTAAGAAGAATTTCTTTTTCAGTCAAGGAATTTTGTAATTCCCGTTCAGTTTGCTTGCGAATCCTAATATCTCTAACCGCAAAACATATTACATTATGAGCACTATAGCTAATCAGACTAATATCTTCCTCAACATCAATTAAAGAACCATTTTGATGACGATGAACAGTTTCATGGCAAATTTCTCGTCTTCCATGGAAAACTGTATCGATCAGGCTTTTAAGAACGTGATAATCTAACACGGTTAACTCATTTAATGTTAATTGAGTGACTTCTTTTAAACTATATCCAACTAAATTACAATAGGCATAATTTGCTTCTAAAATTTTTAACGTTTGGGGATTTACCAAAAATATTCCTTGGGATACCTGACGAACGATCGCCCGATATTTTTCTTCGCCTTGACGTATTGAATCAAGTCCATTGGAGACTGCCGAATCAAAAATATAGCTTTTTATGGTTTGCTTATTCTTGTCAAGGCGGGAATATTGAGTATAAGATTTTTTACGATATCTGACCTTGCGAATACAGACCCTTAAATCGACTGCCATCAAATCCTCCACCAAATATTTAGTAAAAGGATGGTTTGTAGATGCTTTAATTAGCAAAGGAAATTGTACTTTAAAGTCACCGCTGAAAACTAAAATTTCTCCCTCTAAATTTGTTTCTAATAGCCAATATGGATAATTTAATATAGAATCTTTAACTTCTGAATGATGGCTCAACAAATAAAAAATATCTTCCAAAAAATCCGTAAAGATACTGTCTTTAGGAATAATCGTTGTTTCAGTGGTTTGGGAAGATAGATTCTGTTTGCTTACTTCTTTTGCGGAAAATTCAAGAAGCCTGCTAGTAATTGCATAACTGATGCAGGTTTTTGTGCCTGCAAAGGTAATTAAATCGCCAGATTTTAATTCGTGGGAAAAACAACGGCTTCCATTAACGTATAAACCATTACTACTACGATTTCCTTCCAAATCTCCATCTAAAATCCAAAAGGTAAGTTGATAAACATCCGTTGTGCCGTCTTTACTTTTATACTTTATGGGAACTAAGGCACAGTGATAGCGGGAAATTGCCAAATCTCTAATGGGAATTAAGTTATCTGAATTGCGCCCGATAGAATATCTTTTTTCTTCTAGAATAATATTGTAGCTTAAGTCGTCAGAGTTAATAGTTAGTATATGAAATTTGGGGGCTTCATTGCTCATATTGTTAGCCTTTTAGATAAATATCTTGAAATTATAGAGAATGCTAAATAGAAATTTAAATAATAATTGTAAGGTTGATTTAAAAAACAAATACTGACTGAAGATATAAGGCTAAACTATCGTGGTCTTCGTCGGCATTGGATCAACTGCAAGAATTCAGCTTATTGATAAATATTTGAACAAAATTAAATCCTGGGCTCTATAGGTTGGTAAATCACTCTATTCCAACAAAATATTTTCTGACAATTAAAATATTTTGTTAATTATGTGTTAGTTATACTTCCGCCGTAATAACACGATTACCTCCTTCCTGTTGAGCTTTAGCTAGGCTAGAATTTGCGGATTGAATCACATGATTGAGAGATAGCTGGGAGTCGGCTCCGAAGCATGTTACTCCCAGGGAAAATGACATCCAGATTTTGCGGCTATCGTAATTGGCAACTAAATCATGACTATCAGCACGAATTTGTTCAGCGATATTCTGAGCATTTTTAAGAGCACAATCGGGTAAAAGAATCAAAATCTGACTATCTTCAGTGCAATAGACTAAATCTGTTTGACGCAATGTTTTATTAAGATGATTTGAGACTTGCTTCAAAACATATTTTTCTCCTTCATAACCGTAATGTTTGCGAATCAAACTGAGTTGATCAATGGCTAAAATAACCACACCAATATTTCTTTTTGTTCTTTTGGCACGGGCTTCTTCTATGGTAATTTGCTCTTGAAGGTAAACACCATTGACAATTCTTAAAACTGAATCCGGTTGTCCTCCGCTATAAATATCTTGATATTGACGATGTTTATTTAAGACCATTTTGATTGTTGCATTAAGTTCTTGAATATTCACAGGTTTAATCATATAACCGTAGGAGCCCGATAATTGGGCCCGTTCCAAAAGCTCTTCATTACAAAATGCCGTTAAAAAAATGATCGGAATGTTAGTATTTTCATGAATTCGACGGGCTGTCTCAATACCATCAATTTCCCCTTTGATAATAATATCCATCAAAACCAAGTCAGGAGGATTTTGAAAAACGGCCATTAATGCAGCTTGGCCCGATGAGACAATCGCTGTGATCGTATAGTCTAATTGAGATAATTTCTGGGCTAATTGTCTTGCCACTAACAGTTCATCCTCGACAATTAATAGACTTTTTGGGGAGATTTTTGGTTCAGCATTCATGACGGTTAGGGGTTTAGAGTAAAGATAAAAATATTAAAGATATTACATAATACTATGACTTATTTTTTACAGAAAATTGATTATTTTTTACAGAAAATTGATTATTTTTTCAGAAATTAGATTCGCCTGTGATAATTTAATTCGGAGAATACTAATTTAACTGCTGTTCCTAATTCATGATTTACCTCAAGCTTGGCTTCTAGTTGTTCTACAAATAAACAAATGAGTTGCCATCCCATGCTTTCACTATTTTGATAATCTATCCCTGGGGCAAATCCCACGCCATCATCTCGAACGGTCAACACAATCTGATCATTTGTTTGGGTTAAGCCGAGATAAATGTTGCCGCTTCTGCCATTGGGAAAGGCATGTTCTAAAGCATTAATTACTAATTCATTAACAATTAAGCCACAGGGGGTTACGGTTTCAATATTCATTTCTAGGTAGCATAAATCGTAGTCAATGGTGATTTGTCGATCTGGCGTCGTCATGGAACTAAGTAGTTCAGCCACTAATGTTTTGAGATATTCTCCCAGATCGGTACCTGTTAAATCTTTTGATTGATACATTTTTTCATGAATCAATGCTAAGGTTTTAATCCGTTTTTGACTATCATTCAACATTGCCAGGGTGCTCGGCTCTTGAGTTAGTTCTCCTTGCCAGTTGAGCAAACTTGAGACGATTAAGAGGTTATTCTTGACGCGGTGGTGAATTTCCTTGAGTAACATTTCTTTTTCCTGTAGGGAATTTTTTAGTTTTTGATTCATTTGTCGCATATTTTCCTCTGCTTCGATCCGCTCGGTAACATCCATTTGAATCCCAATAAAGTGGGTGAGTGCTCCCTGGGGATCAAAAATGGGAGAAAGGTTTAATTCATTCCAAAATCGCGTTCCATTTTTGCGCTGGTTGTCGAGAATGACTTTACAATTTGTCCCATTTTTTAGGGCGGCGCGGAGGATTTTAAGGCCGGGTTGGTTGTGATTATTCCCTTGGAGAAAGCGGCAGTTGCGCCCCCTGACTTCGTTGAGGGAGTAGCCGGTCATGGTTTCAAAGGCTTGGTTAACAAAGACGACGGGATTGTCGGGTTGTTGAGCATCGGCAATGATAATGCCATTGTTGCTGGCGGCGATCGCCTGGTCTTGGAGTTGGAGTTGTGCTTGTTGTTGCTGTAGATCCGCCGTGCGTTGGGCGACCCGATTTTCCAATTCTTGATTGACCTGTTCTAGGGTCTGATTCATCCGAATTCGCAGTTGATGTCGAATGGATTCCCGAACCCCTAAAAATAATCCCCCCAGTCCTATGAGCATTACTCCCCCAAGGAAAGCAAAATGCCCTGTAAAACTAGCATTAACATGGTCTTGGAACTGATCCAGGGGATAATTGACCGCTAAAACACCCCGCATTTCCCCCACACGCCAATCTTTTTTTGGGGAATCGGGATGGGTATTATGACAGGCGACACAGGCGGGTTTCATCACATCGGCCGTGGCATAACGGAGCGTCAATTTTCCCTGAAGGGTTTCAAGGTTAGTGAAGGGCTTTTGGGGATTCTTGGTTAACTGTACTAGAGCTTGCTGCTCAAACTGATCCCTAGCTCCAGATTTTTGGTTTGTGTACCAAGAATATTCGCTGTAATAATGGGTGCTAACGCTTGTTGTACTATTCTTGATTTTTTCGGTTAGCTCAATTAAGAATGTGGCCGGCACTGGTACACCATCCGGATATTGATGATAATTGGAAAGAATCGGCACCTTGCTAGATGACTTTGGCCATTGAATAACCGCTATATTATAAAGATCCCTGGCGGAAAAAAGTGTCTGGGTTGTTTGTTCCGCCGCATTGATCGCTTCTTGTTTAATGAAATGTCTGGAAGACTGGATTAAACTCAGCGCAACTCCCCCAATCCCTGTGATGAAAATCACCAAAACTAACACCAAAAAATGCCTTTGGAAATTGCGCTTAAGCGTTGAAAGAGGTTGGGAAGAATCAGGTTTCATCACACAAAGCTCATGTCATTCTTGTCACGACTATCTTTTACCGGCAACCTGGCGATCGCCAGAGGGAAAAACTCAAACGTAAATCGTCAGGAGTCATTGCGCCCCAATCATTGATTGGGAGTCAGGGGGGTCTAGCTCCGTAGCCAAAACAACTTGGTTGCGACCATTCCGTTTTGCTTGATAAAGACACTGATCCGCCACATTGATGACTTCCCCCCCCGTTGCTCCGTGGTCAGGAAAGCAGGCCACCCCCAAAGATGCAGTGACGTTTCCAATATTGTTTGCTTGGTAAATTAAAACCAGTTGCGATAATTTAACCCCAATCCTTGCCGCAACCTCTCCCGCTTGGCTAAGACCACATTCCGGCAATAAAATCAACATTTCCTCCCCACCATAACGACACACTAAATCCATTTGTCGGACTTGGTTTTGCAAAAAATCTCCCACAATTTTGAGGACATAATCTCCCGCCGCATGGCCATGAACATCGTTGAACCGCTTGAAGTGGTCAATGTCCAGCAGAATAATACTGAAAGTATCCCCATGACGAATCGATTTAGCCTCTTCTTGTTTTAAGCTTTCTTCCAAAAAACGACGATTAAATAGCCCGGTCAGAAAATCTCGCGTACTTTGGTTATGTAGATTTTTGTATTGTTTATGTTTTTGCAATGCCAACCGAATTGTCACCAATAACTCTGGTTCATTAAACGGCTTGAGGATGTAACCATAGGCCCCTGATTGTTCTGACCGTTGCAGGGTTTCCCCGTCCGCATAGGCGGTCAAAAAAATGACGGGAATTTGGTATTGTTCATGGACTTCTGTTGCCACCGCAATGCCATCCTTTCCGCCTTTAATGACAATATCCATCAGAATAAGGTCGGGCTTCGTCGCACGGATCAACTCATGGGCCTTATCTCCCGAAGAGGCAACCCCAACCACCTGAAAACCATTCTTTTTTAGCCTCTGGGATAAATCGCGGGCAATTAACAATTCATCTTCCACAATTAAGACACTTGCCGCTTGCACAGGGTCTAGGTCCATAAAATCAAAAATTAGCTAATCAGACACATTGACTTTTCCGTATGATATCAGCTTATTTTGCCTGTTTATCAAAGATTTTAGGAGTTACGCATTGACAAATCCCATTAAATGTGGGGTTTTAAAAGAAGCTGACAACTCAAGATTAAAACAAAAACCATGCGTAAGTGCTCAAAACCATCAACAGCCAAGTGTAATATCAGCGTG